>Ga0209303_1000182_pt1 | contig 59570 bp, 53 predicted proteins | sample SidtaG_3_FD_187449 | JGI IMG/M metagenome (GOLD analysis project Ga0209303, IMG submission 187449) | Marine algal microbial communities from Sidmouth, United Kingdom - Sidmouth_Asex1 metaG (SPAdes) (version 2) | ecosystem: Host-associated > Algae > Red algae > Unclassified | place: Sidmouth...
TTAGTGAAAGAAAATAAATAACTTGCCCCATTATGCTTGTTCTTTTCCCTTCTAAAAAACACAAAAAATAGTTCCGTAGCTATGGCTATACAACGATTTTTTGAATTCTTTAGAAGAAAAAATTACGGCGCATTATGGAACAATTTATTTAATTTCTTTCACTTACGTAGCTCGGCTATGCGCGTCAAATTTAGCCAGTAGATTATTTTCTTCCTCTTCTCTAAACTCTACTGAACGATTAATTTCTGTTGAATTGCGCCATCTGCAAATTGGAGGTGTACTACGTACAAACCAGCTGACAATCCTTGTACATCCACGTTGAATGTATTGTCAGTAGCTGCCACTCGGATGGCTTCGCTATGAATGCGCTGTCCGGATACGCTATAAAGGTTGAGTTGTCCTGCCATAGATTTGCTGCTATTCAGTGCAATCGTAATGGGCTGGTTGCTATTCACCGGATTGGGCGATACTTCAAAAGATTGGAGACCCTCAACATCTTCTATTGCCACTACATTGTCGGTAGTCGTGAAGCTACCCGAACCTATCGTATCGTCAGCCGTACATGGGTTGCCTCTGTTGAAAGGCCTAACACGCCAATAATAAGTCGTATTTGGATTGAGGTCGAAGCTGGTATATTGCGTTTCTTCGGTAATCGTAGATTCTACTCTAAGTGCAGTGGAGAAACTCGAAACACGGTTGATTTCGAAGTAGTATAAGGTCGCATTTTCGGTCGCATTCCAAGTGAAAAGTACTTGGTCATAAGGCTTTTCGGTATCCAATGGAGAGTTTAGTCCTACGACTTCACTAACAGGATTGAGGTTTTCAGGCGGAGTGAGTACCAATAAATCCTGACGGTATTCGTCAATATCGTTGTGCATGACGGCGCGTTGTCCATCGGTAAATTGATTGAGACAGTTGTCAAAAAAGTAAGACATAATATTAGTTGGGTCAGCGAAAAAAGCTACGCTATCTCTGTCAAACATCTGGCATCCCGTGCCATTGGTGCAAGGTATTCTATCTGCACTATTGTCTGGCGGAGTGTCGCAAATTCTGTCGGCTGCTGTTGCACAATTTGAGCCATCTACACGCTCGCCAGTGTTCACATACACACCACAATTACTGCCTGTTCCTTCAAAGCCGAAGAAAGTATGCGGTAAACCAAAATAATGTCCTATCTCGTGTATGATAGTCTCTTTGGTATAGCAACCACCACTACCAGAAAGCGCAAGGACATCATAAAATGAGGTAAAGTAACCACATAAAGCATCACCTTGTGGGTTGAAGAGTTCTTTAAAATTATATATATTAACAGTATTATCCTCGGCTGTAAGAAACTTGATAGTACTCATTGCTTCGTCGGTTGTCCAGTTCGTGTTGTCGTGTGTTTTCATTTCGTTGATATATAGGTTGATGTCGTGTTGAGCATAAAAATCAATCACTTCGCAGAATACTTCGAGCGTTATGAGTGGTTCTATGCCACCTGTACCGCTCGTATTTCGCATATTGTGCAGCGTGAGTGGAATGTCGTAAGTAGCATTGGACTTAGTAAATGTACCATCCAAATGCCGTTCGGTAGCCGATTGAACTTTATCCATCATAGCTTCGGTGAACTGTGTGCCACACCATTCGGAAGGTATTTCGCTTTGAGAAAAGCCTAAAAAACTAAGGCTTGTAAAGAGGAAAGTAAGTAGTAATATAATATTTTTCATGTAAAATTTATTTTATTTTGCCGTAAAATTAATAAAAAAAATGTCATTTCGCTGTCGAAAAATGGACAAATTGGTATATATGGAACACGAAATAAATAATTTTACCATCTTGACAGGATATTTTGCCCTCATTTTGCACTTTGAAACGCTGAAATATCAACATTTATGCGAGTTCCAAAGCCCAAACTGAGAACAAACTCTTTCAGTCAAGAAAGCAAATTTATTTATTTCGCGTTCCTTTGGGATGTAAAAAAATACGAAAAGAATTTGGTGTTGTAGACACTAAATACCAGTTTTATCCATACCTTTTCATTTTTTTTCGTCTAATAGAAACTTAATTATTGAACATTGTAATTCAAAAAGAGTTGACTACTTTGTAATTGTAATGCTGTGGCAATCGCATAAAAATAAATGCGCCCACACCTCTAAAAAATAAGGTCATACCGTACCGCGACGCGGTATCTTTGGCTTATCAAAGCGTGGTTTTTGTAGACTGGTATCTATTCAACTGGACTTTAGACATTGGATAAGTAGGTAAAACGCTCATTATTAATAATTTACGGTGATTTGCATTTTATTTTAAATTAACTTTATTACAATTTTTATTATGCTGATAAATAACGAATTATGCTTTCGTTAGCCTAATTTCTTAATTACCTAATTTCCCAGTTACCTAATGTCAAAAGTCCAGTCATCCCTTATTTTCTTTGTCCTCCCTAATGTGTCGATATAGTGCGGTGCAGGCTGGAAGTATGTGTTACTTTTCCTCGAAAATGAATTTCACCCAATTTCAGTTATTCAGCTATCGTTATTGTTATTTCTTTAAGTTCAATAATATCTCCGGGTCTCAATTTATTTCTTTTTCTAAATTCCTTCTCGCCATTTACTTTGACTGAGCCTTCTTCAATCATTATTTTTGCGTGACCGCCGCTTTGGGCAATTTGTTTTAATTTCAACAGCTTTATCAATTCTATAAACTCGTCTGTTGGTCTTAATTTGAAAGTATCTTTTTTCATGTTTAATTTTTTTAATTCTTTGACTTATTCGTTTTTCGTCTGTTTGTTTGTTTTTTTTGCGTGAGGGATAGGAGGTGTTGTTTGAACGAAATGTAGCGATAGCGGAATGGAGAGAGTGCCGGATAGCCCGACCCCCGACTGATAAGGAGGGGGACACGCCCTAAGGGAAGACGAAAAAAATAATCTACCCGTCTGAATTGTTCTTTTTCTTATATGTTTCACTAAGTGAAACATATAAAAAAATAACTTCTTCATTTGGGGTAGATTATTTTCTTCCTCTTCCCTAACTAATATACTGACCGCTGGATTTGTCAAAGAAGCATTTTTGTATTCTACTGAACAGTAATTTTATTTAAAATATATTTTACTTTTTTTAAGTACTTGCTACTTATGACTAAAAATCTAAGGATTCGCTATCTATCATGTCCATGTAGCGTTTCATTTTTTTGAGAATGACTTTGAAGTGATGTGTCTGTTCTCTGGTCACAAAAGTAATGGCTAAACCCTCGGAGTTGGCTCTTCCGGTTCGACCAATTCTATGTATAAAGTCTTTCGGTGACCGTGGCAGTTCATAATTTACAACAAATGGCAACTCATTGATGTCAATACCTCTTGATATTAAATCTGTCGCAACTAATACTTGTAGTTTTCCTGATTTGAAAGCATCCAATGCTTCTAATCGCGCAGATTGACTTTTCTTTCCATGAATTGATGTGGCATCAATGCCATTTCTAATCGATTTTTCGGCGACCGTATCTGCCTTGAACCGCGAGGAAGTAAAGACTAAGAATTGCTTCCCTTTCTGTTCGCGAATCAAGTGCCTTAGCAGAGGACCTTTGCGGTTGTCACTGACAAAGTAGCCGGATAGGTTGATTAATTCTACTTCGTCGACAGGTTCTTTTATTTCAATGATGACTGGGTTTGACAGTAATACGCTATTAATTCCTGATAATTGGTCATTTAATGTTGCCGAAAATAACATGTTTTGCCTTTTTTTTGGTAAGAGATTAAATATCTCTTGCATCTCTTGTTGGAAACCGAGATTCAACATTTTATCTGCTTCGTCTAGTATTAAGGTGGCTACTTTGGAGAGTTCGACGGCATTCGACTGCTGCAAATCAAGTAGTCGACCAGGCGTAGCGATTAAGATATCGACGCCGTAAATAGCTTTCATTTGAGGGTTGATGGAGACGCCACCGTATACGGGTATCGTTCGAACCGAGCGAGGGAGATTGAGTGCTAATGCTCTGAATACACCGGCAACTTGAACCGCCAATTCGCGCGTAGGAACTAAGACCAAAATTTTGGGCTTTCTACTTCGTACGCCAATAGGATTGGCTAGTATTTGATTCAATATTGGTAGTACGAAACTGGCGGTTTTGCCCGATCCTGTTTTCGCGATGCCCAGTATATCTCGCCCTTCGATAGCTACCGGAATGGCTTGCGCTTGAATAGGCGTAGGGGTTTCGTAGCCCAAGGCAGCAATATTAGCGAGTATCGAAGGATGGAGTTTGAGTTTTAGAAAAGACATAGTATAGGTGATTAGTTGACTTGGTAATTGGGTAATTGGGTAATTGGGTAATTGGGTGGTAAGTATTAGGAACAAAATAAAGTCTATTCTCGACTTGTTTTTTTTCCTTTATACTTCACCAAATTTTCCTTAAATACAGAGCGTATTCGCGTCATTTTTGGGTCGATTCATTCCAAAATAAACGTCCAAAAATGTAAATAAATTTATAAAACAGTGTACTAAGAAAGGTCACACTGAAATATAACCATTTTTTAATTAATTAAAATTATTTTGTAATTTATTTATTATTGAAAATGAATTATTTATAAATATTTTTTATTATAAAATAATTTAAAAATATCCTTATTTTAGCAGAACCAAGAAAGAATATTGGTTGACTTGATAATTGGGGAATTGGGTGGTAAGCATCAGGAACAAAATAAATGTATATTCTCGACTTGTTTTTTTTCCTTTATACTTCACCAAATTTTCCTTAAATACAGAGCGTATTCGCGTCATTTTTGGGTCGATTCATTTCAAAATAAACGTCAAAAAATGTAAATAAATTTATAAAACAGTGTACTAAGAAAGGTCACACTGAAATATAACCATTTTTTAATTAATTAAAATTATTTTGTAATTTATTTATTATTGAAAATGAATTATTTATAAATATTTTTTATTATAAAATAATTTAAAAATATCCTTATTTTAGCAGAACCAAGAAAGAATAAAATTATTGTATTTTTGATAGTATTTTTTCTTTTATATAAGTTACTTGTTTTCAAGGTGCTTGAATTTAGCGTCATTGTGCACAACGTTTTGGCTAAATGGCGTAGCCCCGCATAGGGGCTATGAACATTTTAGCCTTTGTTATGCACTTTGTTCTTTTTCTTATTGATTATATGGTCATATAGGAGAGAACTTATTTTGTCAAAATGAAGTGTCCTGTAATAGTATTTTTTGAATTTTGAAGCATTAAAAAATATTTCCCTGCAACTAAACCTAACAGATTGATGGATGATAATTCGGCATCAATGATTCCTTTACTTATTATTTTGCCATCTTCACTAATAATGGAATAAACAAAAGTGTCAATCATGTCTTCTGGCAGTTTGACATTTAAAGTGCTAACAGTTGGGTTAGGATATATTTGTAGTTGCCCCTTAGCATTGATATCATCAATTGCATTAGTAAAATCGTCACAGTCATCAAGTAACGTGTAAGTTTGGTTAGTTGCTGTTGTATTGAATATATAAAAACAACCCAATTCAAACTGGAGTGCTTCCATGAATCCGTTTTCAAAATTATTCACATGATACATGTCTATGGCAAGCACTCTTCCATTATACAACGAGCGAACGGTAGCACCTTTTGTATGTCCAATAATGATGCGTTCAACTCCAAAACCCGTTACAAAATCATCCACCTGTTGTTGGGAAAGTTCTTCTTTAGCCATGCCTCTGTACCAATACACTCCGTCTCCTCCAGTAACTGTTTCACAGTTATTTGATACGCAATTGCCGTTCATTTCCAGACGACCAAAGTTGTTAATTTGGTCAAACGTCAGATTTAGAGCTGCGACATCAGGACTGATACCACCATGCAGAAAGGCGTAATCACCTATTCGTTCCATGATGTTCTTCGACCTCAACCATCTACCGAGTTCTGTATTAGCTGCATATAGTTCAATCATTCTTTTGTCCATCAAGTGAGCATTGTTAAAATATTTTATTTCTACATATCGCCAATCGTCTCTCAGGTTGAACATTTCGTGATTCCCGATGACTAAATGCACTTTACCACCTTGTGCCAAAGCTTCAGCTTCTAATTTATACAACAACCACATACATTCAGTAATATGAGCTCCCCTATCAAACAAATCGCCGCTGATGATAAGATGTCCGTTGTCGTAAGTCCAATTAAAGTTCTCATCAATAATTCCTTCTCCTCTCAATATCATAGTAAAGGCTTCGATGTGCCCGTCAAAATCTGAGATAGAAAGAAATTTAGGAGGCGTAGGTTCATATTCAGAAGGTTCAATAGTAATTTCCGTTTTTAGTGGAAACGAGAAACTTGTATTCATGTGTGGTAGAGTACAGGTCAGTTCTATGTCTGACGTAGAGGAATAAGTATTGCTCACTACACCCTCAGGAGTTACTTCTTCTACTATAATATCATCTCCGACATAATATACGTAAGGACCATCTTGATTGTACTGAAAATCAGTTGTAAAATAGCAGTTAAAAGAAAGATTGGCACTTGACGAATTTTCATTACGTACAGAAACAGCAATCGTGTTCAAGCCTGTAATAAATAAATCAGGGTCTATTTTGTAAGTATAAAAATCATTTTCATTGTTATCATTGGCTTCCTGCCTGGCTTCTGTCGCGTGGTTGATCGTTCCAAGTGGCATGAGTTCCGTCCGAAAAGCCTCCTGTCCATTGATATAAACAATAGCGGCATCATCATGGATGAGGTGCATATACAAATCGCTCAATTGTGAGACATCAGATAAGTCCACTTTTTTTCTAAAATAATAACTGACTACACCACCATTCAAGGCAGTCATTTCATCACCATCACCAAAACCCATGTGCCCCAATCCGACCGCCCAGTCGTCGTCATTAAATCCAGCAGAGTTCCACGCTATCCCAGGATTAGTACCTATATCTTGATATTTCCAGCTACTGCCTTGTGCAAAAAATAGGTCGTCAATTTCTTCCACTACGGTTGTTGATTTTGTACCTACATTATTAGAGAGATCTTCATCTCCTGCTACATCCACCGATACTGAAATTTCATAAGTACCCAAATTGCTTAGGTCAAGGGTTTGGGAAAAAGTAACGATTGTACTTTCCCCTAAGTTTAAAGAAACTGACCCCGGAAGTGTTTCCATTGGAACACCGTCAAGAGAATAAGACACCGTGTAATTGTCTGCGACCAAGTTTCCATAGCTAAATAATTCCACTTGTACTTGTGAGGCAGGGGCAGGATAACTAAAATCGCCAGGAGCAATAATAGAGGCAACTGCCAAATCCACTTCTGCAAGTGAAGAATACTCAATGACCAGTTTGGCAGATTGCGTCGGATTTCCATCAAAAGAAACCGCTTCTCTTTTTACATCATCATTACCTGTACCCGTGATGATAAACGAAATGGGGTTGCCGTTTTGCCATCCATTAGAAGTAATGATTTCAGTAACAACGGTAGATAGGTCAGGTGTTCTTTGGTTTATGCCGGATTGATTATCGCTCCAAGCATTCGTAGGATTCCAAAGCACTTCGGTACTTGTAGTTGTCCTGCTTGAAATATTATTAAAAATATCGGCGAAAGCAGCAGAGTTTGCTACATCTTCCCCTTTTATGGTCATAGAAACATTTCCTGAAGACGAACCGTCCGCCGTAAACTGAATGTAGGCATTTGAAATGATGGAATTGGCGGGGATGGTTACATTGTCAAAACGCAAACCAATGGTTTGTAATCCCTGATCGTTCCAATCATCAAACACCAACTCTATGTCAGAGCTGGAAGTGGTAATATCAGAACCATCAAATTTTTCTTCTGCATCATCCGTAGAGGATTGTATATGCTGCTCAAATGTTTGGGTAAACCCTACCGATGAATAGATAAGTGCCAGAATTAAAGCGTAAAATTTTTTTTTGTTCATCTTTAATATGTCTTTAATGAGAAAAAATAAAGTTATCGTATTTGTGCAAGATTTTTTTGCCAAGGTTGACTTTTTTTGTCATTGTGACTAACAACGGCATAACGGTCTCGCATACCCGTCGTTCCCAGCTTTTGCTGGGAATGAACGGGTATGCATTGTTCCATGCAGTTTTCTTTTTTATTCGTCGAAATAGATTCCCATATAGGATTCTGGAATTCCTTTAAATGCTCTAATCACATTTATTTCATCTCTATAATTCAGCCTGAATTCTGTTAAAATATCTTTTGATACTTCTCCTTTTTTTGAATAGTCTAAAGTAACAAAAACAACTACAGAGTTATCACTTTCTATTATCACTTCTGGAATTCCTTCAATCTTTGTTCGTTCATTTGGATATTTTTTCCAATGCTTTTCTTGACGTAATTTTATATCTTCTTTAGGTACATTCTTGAATAAATAATATCTCTCTAAGGTGTCAGTCAAAAGCATTTGGATACTATCTGATTTTTGGATGGAATCATAATGAAAGTAAGATTCAATTAAATCTTTTACCTTGTTTCTTCTTAAACTAATTTGATTTAAAGAGTCTCTGTAATTTGTTAAAATCTTAGTTGATTCCTTTAATGTTTCATGTTCTACTATAACATTATCTGCCTTTTGGGATTTGTTTAATGTATAAGCGAAAAACCCCAAACCAACTAAGATTGGAATTAATGTTAGGAGAAGAACTCTTCTTTTCGATTTCTTTTCTTTTTCTGCTGACGCAATAATTAATTCTTCAATAGATTTTTCTTTCATCTCATTATGTTTTAAGACAGTATTGCCGCTTCAAGTTTTTTCCAATACATTGTTTCTAATTTTTTCAAGTACACTTCTTTTACCTTATTGTTTTTATTTATTTCTAAGTATTCTATAATTTGAACTAAGAAAGAAATATCCTCCCTTCTTTTTATGAATTCTTTAAATGAAAAGCTACTCATTGCAGAAGTGAAAAATCCTGCACCCTTCATTAAACCTTCTTGATTGTAAAAACCAGCGAAGACTAATGCTATTCCTGTAATCAAGGCTGCGAATCCGATAAGCTTAAAAAAATTATTAGAACTTTTTTTTGATTTGATTAGATGCTTTAATTGAACGGGGTTAAAGAATCCAACATTTGAGGGAGGTCTTTCTTTTTCATTTGAAGACCATATTTCATTTTGTTGAATTATTTCTAAAAGTGAATTCTTTATTCTGTTAGATTCTATAGTTGAATCTTGATTTGTTATTATTCCAATTCTGAGTTTTCTTTCGTTTTCTTCAAAATTCGATTTCAATATTAATACTTCATCATGCAAAGATTGAGAAAGTGTTTGTTGAAGTAAATCTTCAAAAACCTTTTTCAAATTGTTCTTTGAAATTAGAAGTCTAATATTTTCTATCCGATTTGGCATTTATCGTATTGTTCGATTTTTCTTTTTTAATTGCGTAGAACTTAAAAACAGACGCATTGCATATATTTTTCATTCAGATGACTTCAGAGCAAAATTTTTGGACTATAAAAAGGTAGAAAAATTCGTCTGAAGCTATTAACGAAAGCTAAAATACATCATATATCTAAGTTATCCAAAGGACTGTTTATTTTTCATAAATCTTTCTGTGAGAGATGCAAATTCGCAGTTGGGTTTCAACTTCAAATACATCACCGGAATTTACTACAATCGCGAAGGCAAACGCTACCACTATGTGTACGACCTCGCTTGGATGGAGTTTTCCGACCAAGAGATTTTAATTATTCGTAAAAAGAAATGAAATTTATAGCATTCACAGGCTAAACAAAAATCAAGCATCCATCTCCTCAAAATGCGCTGCCAATTGCGGGTCGGGTTTCCATTTAGAAACCAAATAACCTGCCAGCATACTACAGGCGAATGAAGGACCGAGTTCGGCGATTTTTTCAAAATAAATACCGATGCTGGCGATATTTGGGACTATAAATTTGAAGAAAGGAATGCACAAAAAGCCGACAATCATAGAAGCCATTGCGCCGCGTTCGGTATAGCCCTTCCAGAATAGAGACAGTATCATAACGGGACAAAAACTCGCCGCAATACCCGACCAACCAAAAATCACAAACCAAAAAATCGTGCGGTCCGGCGTAGTCGTCGCCACTATCAGCGCGATAGCCAGCGCGAACATCGCCATACCAAAAGTCACCTTACGCGAAAAGCTGGTGAGGTTTTCGAGTTTAAGTTTAGGGTTCAGAATTTGCTGATAAATATCGCGCACAATCGCACTCGAAGCCACCACCAACAAAGAATCAATCGTAGACATAATCGCCGCCAAAACCACCGCCACATACACACCCACAAAGAACAAAGGCAAGAGATGTTCAACGAGCATAATGAGCGAATTTTGGCCATTATTGCCGAGTACGGCGCCTACATTCGCACCCGCTTCTGTGAAAAAATACCGCGCCAAAATCCCGACCATCACGGCTGCCGAATCGGTCAACAAAGTAAAAATAATCGCCACCCAACGCCCTTTTTTTATTTCGTTTTCGTCTCGAATAGACATAAATCGCACAAACAATTGCGGCGAACCCATAAAGCCCAAACCAATCAGCGCGTAGCCAACGAGTGTCGCTACATTCAAGCCTGTAAAGCCGCCTGCGCCCCAAATATTGACCAATGCCGGGTCAATATTTCCGAGCGTTTTCCATAGCGGAAAACCATCTTTGAGGTAGAAAAAACCAACAATCGGCAAGATAAACAAGCCCAAAAACATCAACATGCCCTGAAACAAATCCGACCAAGCCACCGCCACAAATCCGCCAAACAAAATATACGCCAACACTATCGCAAAACCGACCAATGCCCCCACATAATAATTCCACCTCAAAAAGGATTCAAAAGCCGAGCCCGTCGCGTCTATCTGCGCGCTCACGTAGATGACCACAAAAACCGAAAGAATGACCGCCGCGAGTATGCGCAAGTGATTGGTTTTGGATTGAAAACGACTAACGAGATAATCGGGAATCGTGATAGAACCATAGTTATCGCTAAGGCGTTTGAATGGCTTTGCCATCAGCAGCCAAGCGACCGTTACCCCAATCAATTCGCCCAAAACGACCCAAAAAGCACTCAGTCCCACAGCCGCGCCCAAGCCCGTCAAGCCAAGCAGCAACCAAGCCGATTCGCCCGTAGCGCGAGTAGAAAAAGCCACGACCCAAAAGCCGAGTTTTTTGCCGCCAACGTAGTAGTCTTTTATGTCCTTGACCCTACGAGACGACCACAAACCAATGCCAAAAAGAATAGCAAAATACAAGAAGATAATGACGAGTTTGATGAGCATAATTTGGTAAATAGATGATTCGTTAAGTAGTGGGACAAAAATAGGCTTAGTGAAAGAAAATAAATAACATGTGCCATTATACTTTATTTAGAAATATTTTGTATGCAGCTAAAATTGTCTTTTTCCGATACTCTTCCCCTATTTTTCGCTCCGTACCGTAGGGTATGCAGCTCAAAATGAGGCTCGATTATCGAAAAAATACAAAATTCCATGCATACAAAATATTCCTAAATAAAGTCTATTATACTCGTCTTTTTTCCGTCTAAGAATCCTTTGAAATCCTTATCCCGTACTTGATTCGGGATAAGGATTTTTGTAGGGAAAAATAGCGGAAAAAGAAACCGTCAAAAAGTAAGGATATTTTTATCTCACTACTTAATTGGTTGAATTAGGTAATTGGGGTAAAATGCTACGGGTGATTAGCCTTGCGAAAATTTAGCAAATTTTTATCTAAAAAACGAGTAGGGGAGAGCGCGACACGTTTTTGCAGCGCATATACACTCATCGCCACAAAGACACCGCAAATAGACCCGGCATAGACATCCATCAGGAAATGTTGGGTCAGTACAATACGCGAAATGCCGACCAATAAAGCGATAGTAAAAAACAAAAACCCCCATCCTTTTTGCTTGATTATCAAGGAAGTAAAGCAATACAAAGCAAAAGCCGAAAGCGTATGCCCCGAAGGAAAACTACTCGTTTGGCTCACACCCACATAAAAATCGGGGATATAATGAATGTCACCACAATACTTGTCCATCCAATACACAAAGCCCGGTCGCGGCATCGCAAATAAGGCTTTCAACGCCGTACTAATGACCAAATTTAGCACCCCAAGCAGTCCAATTAGTAAGCTATATCGAAACCGCACAAATAGAAAAGCCACCGCCAAAACTACATACACCATTTCCTCGCCCAATTGCGTAATGTACATAAAAATACCATCAATCGAGGGCTTTCTTTCTGCCGCGAAATGAAGTACAAAAGTCCCCTTTTCATTGCTCAACAATAGAAATGCACCAATAATTAAAGCAATAAAAAACGGAACGAAGAAGTATAAATTTTTCTTTATCAATGTGTTGTAAATTTGACCGTAGCCGTAGCGCGGTGCTTCCAGCCTGCGTATTGCATATATGCAGCACGAGTTAGGAACGTCGTGTTATAAGTAGTGGGACAAAATATCCTTACTTTTTGACGGTTTCTTTTTCCGCTATTTTTACCTACAAAAATCCTTACGTAGCGTAGGCTATGTGCGGTTTTTATAAGAAAAAATATCGAAAAAATAATCACGTCAAAATTGTAAGCCTATTTTTGTCCCACTACTTATGTGGGACTTTTCAGTTATTTCAGGTGGTGTTTTATTTTACTCATTTATAGTTTTCCTGTATTTTTAGTTTTAATAAAAAAATATACATAAAAAGTTATTATATAAAGATTGCACTGAAATATAGCCATTTTTTAATTAATTAAAATTATTTTATAATTTATTTATGATTAAAAATGAATTATTTATAAATATTTTTTATTATAAAATAATTCAAAAATATCCTTATTTCAGTAGAACCTATAAATATAAGACAGTTTTTATTTAAATGTTTTTTATTCTGAATATAAAACATTTAAACAAAAAATAAATTTGCCTAAATCATTATTTTTATATATTTTTACTGTTAAGTAGGATGTTTTCGAGTGAAATTAATCAAACATAATTTCCTACATAATAGCGTCAAATAAATAGAAAAATAAAGTAAGCGACATTTTAAATTATCATAATTCACTGAAAGTGAATTTTCATTTAAATTTAAACTTATTCTTAAACTTGTACTTCCACTTAACAAGATACAAATAATTTTCACAAATCATTCAACCAGATTAAAATGAAATATTTACTATTCGTAATTATGTTATTTTTTGCGGTAAATTTACCTGCACAAACAACAATCGAAACACAAACACGCCCTGAATTGAGCCTCAAAGAAGGCATCTTTGGACCGAAATTTTATGTCGATGGACAGAAAGCAAACAAATGGCATTTCACCCATCAAATCAATCAGGATGAACGAGCCGGAAGACTCATGAAAAGAGGCGCGAACCTACGCGGATGGGGCTATGGTGCTGCCGGATTGGGAGCTGTTTTTCTTATATTTGAAGGCGATAGAAGAATAGATGATACCATAATCGGCAGAGGCGGCGACAATATATCAAATATGGTACTTTACGCAAGTTGGGGATGTATAATCGGCGGTGCAGCAATGTATTACAGAGGTCACGCATGGCAAAAACGGGCAGTAGCACTCTATAATAGCGACGAAGGACAAAGCACACTCCGACTCGGACCAACGCGAGATGGCTTGGGTTTGTCTTTGAATTTTTAAGCTATTTGATTTGGTAATTTAGAAATCGACCAATTCCCCAATTCCGAAACTACCCTTTCCCCCGCAGCAGTCTCCGAATGGGTGCGAGATAAGTGTCGATATTCAAAACTTTGGAATCGCGCATGGCTTGTCGTGTCAAAATCAGCCCGATAGGCGTGAGGACGAGGCAAGGCAACCACATACCAAACCATGCGCTGATGGCATTGATTTTTGCGGATTTTTCGCCCATAATCATCATCATAATAAAGGTGACGAAAAAGAAAATCGACACGAGCATGGGCCAGCCAAAACCGCCCTTACGAATAATCGCCCCCATCGGCGCACCGATAAAAAGGAACATAAAACAGGCATACGCCATACTAAATTTGCGATGCCATTCGATGGAATGTCTTGCGATGGATTCGTCGATTTTTGGGAGGTCATTGATGGTCGTTTGTGCGTAGTTTTTTACGTTGCGAGCGAGGGTGAGGGCGCGATTGAAATAGCGTCCTCTGTCATCCTTGTTGAAGAGTTCGACAAAGGTATCGACCGCCAAATGAGGCATGGTATCTTGCAGGCGAACGGCTTCGACCACTTGTTGCACGCTATCTGGGCGGCGACTGATATAAAAATAAGGTTCAGTGTTTTTGATAAGCTGCTGACTGCGCTTGCTCTTTCGCGATTCAAGCGAATCTAAAGCCTTGTTTAACTGACTGATATTGAGCATGCTATGATGGCTTTTAAAAAGGTCGGAGTTGGTTTGATTGAGGTCAAACTCGCTCATATCAAATATCTTTTCCCATTCCTTAAAACGAATATGTAGGTGTTCATAATTGTCTGTTTTTTCACGATTATTGGCTTTGAGTTCCTGATATTGCTCGCCGTCGTAGAGCTTTAGCACTAAGAATTGCTTGTCGGTAGTCGCGTACATTTCGCCGCGTTCGGCTTGCATCTGACTGACGTTGCCGCGGTTTTCGCTGTGGTCATAAATCATTAATTTGCGAAGTTCCTTGCCGTCCTCACTTTTTTCGCTGACACGAAGAACGGTTTCCCCAAAATCATCATTAAAAACACCTGTATCAAGGTCGAAAGTCGGTTTTTGTTTGCGGATGTCGTATAGGCGCGATTTGAATTTGAGATTGGAATAGGGAATCAAATAATCAGATGCGAGAAATGACCCGACACTAATCAGACTCGTAAAAAACATCAAAGGCAGCATGACGCGGAGCAGAGGAATCCCCGCCGATTTGATACTTGCTAATTCGTAATGTTCGCCCAAATTACCCATGACCATGACCGACGAAATCAATACCGCAATCGGTAATGCCATCGGTATCAGCGAAGTAGAGAGGTAAAATATCAACTCCAAAATCACCGAAACCTCCAAACCTTTGCCCACAATATCGTCGATATACTTCCACAAAAATTGCATAATCAATACAAATAATGCAATGAAGAAAGTCATAATGAGCGGTGGCACAAAGCTCGCAATCAGTAATTTATCGAGTTTTTTCATGTATTAGTTGAATGGGTAATTGGAATGAATATTGATTTTTTCATTACTTAAAATCGTGTTTTGACCCAAAATATTAGTTTGCAAGGTAGGCGTTTTTTTTTGAAAATGAGTTAAGGAATTTATAAAAATTAGAAGGGAAATGTTATCGGCTGACTTACGAATTATATGTTTCATTATCCCGAATTACGCGCTCCCCAATTGCTGCCCAATTATCGAAAAGTTGAGTTCGTGGGTATTCAGGTGAATGTTCTGTTGCGCCTTTCCAAGTCAAATGAACGATTGCATATTTATCTTCTCCAATCAATTCAAATAAAACATCGTCTATATCTTCTCTTTTGGCAATTGCGGTTACTTTTTTTCCGAATAAAAGACGTCCGTTTGATACTTCGCAGGTTAGCTCATTCTCGAAACTGTCTTTTGAGTCGAGTGCTATCCACGGGGGTAGGAATTTTGGTTTATTTACCATGAAATGATTAGTGAAAGAAATTAAATAAATTGTTCCATAATGCGCCGTAATTTTTTCTTCTAAGGTTCTACTGAAATAAGGATATTTTTAAATTATTTTACAATAAAAAATATTTATAAATAATTCATTTTTAATAATAAATAAATTACAAAATAATTTTAATTAATTAAAAAATGGCTATATTTCAGTGCGATCTTAGAAGGGAAAAGAACAAGCATAATGGGGCAAGTTATTTATTTTCTTTCACTTAGAGTGTGTAAAATATTAGGGGAACTTTAATTTGTTTGAATGTATCATAAGTTCGTGACATCAAGGTACGTTATCCCGTATAGCTATCGGGAGACCCTGTTGGTGCGTATAAAAGGAGTCGGTACTAACGCACCTTATGAGTTTGGGAGAGCTTTCTTGTTACAAACAGGGACGGTGCGCTGCACCTTTTATATATAATTGCCCCTAATATTTTACGCATTCAAATGATTAGTTCATTTTTACCTAAATCCGTATAATCCCGTTCCTCGTTTTAGGTAAACACCTCATAATCCCAATCTTCCACAGTTTTCAATTTACTATTGAAATTGATACCAATTAATATTTTTTCCCGACTATCGCCATAATATTTCTCAGCGTATCCTTTGTCTTTTATTTGTTTCAATGCGGTTTGTGCATCTTCATTTAATTTAAATTCCAATATATAAATATAATTTTTAGTTTTCACAACGGCATCCAATCTTCCGTCATTTGTATTGACCTCACTTTCAATAAAATCAGCCAAATAAAAGAAGACCAGATAAATCAGACTGTGATAATAAAATTCGCCTTCAGCTTGAAAAATTTGGTTGGGTATATTTTTGAATATACTTTTAATCAGGCGGATAAGATGTTCCAAATCTTTGTTTTCGCAAGCATCTCTGACTTGCAGTATCATGGGTCGGCTAAACGATTTTTGGCTATGACTCAAACTACCGATTAAAGACCGCATCATCGAATCTCGCACTTCCAAGTTCGGATAATCAATGATATAAATATTGTCATCTTCTCTATGTTTAACGGTCAGATAGCCTGTCTGAAAAAGTATCGGAATAACTTCCAATTGTCGAATATTGTAAGCAGAGAAAACGCTATCATCTACGCGGAGTTGATTGATTTTTATCAGCTCTTGATGCTTCATTAACTTCAAAAGGAAAGTCGGCGTTCCGGTTTCGAACCAATAGTTTTTAAATTCTCCATAATCAAAATAAGCCAATATGGAGTAGGGATTGTACAGAAATTGTTTTCCATTCCAACTATATCCGTTGTACCAATCCTTAATTTTGGACAGGAGTGCTTCATCGGTACATCCCCTTTCCTTAGCGAGCGTTGCGATAGGTTCTTTAAAATACGTTTCGAGTTCTTCCTGCGTGATGCCCGTCAATTTCAGGTAACGCCGATGAAAAGTAATGTCTGTCAAATTGTTGAGTTCTGAAAAAAGACTGACTTTACTGAATTTTGATACGCCCGTAATTATCATAAATTCGATGTACGGGTCGCTGCCTTTGACGACGGAATAAAAAGACCTCATAATATCCCTGTTTTCAATAGCTTGTTCGACTTCATCGCCCAAATAATCAATAATTGGTTTGTCGTATTCATCAATTAGCAGGACGACTTTACCGTGTTTTTGGGAGATTGCTCGGATTAATTCTCTAAACTTTAGAGCATAATCAGTTGCTTTAAGAGTGATTTGGTATCGGTCGGCAATCTTATCCAACTCTCCATCTATCGCAACCGATAGCCCCAATGTTTTATGTCCTATTTCATTGAATCCCAAGTGAATAACCGGATGTACTTTCGACCAATCCCATTTATCTTCTATCCATAATCCTTCAAATAATTCTCGCCGTCCTTCGTAGATTGCCTTGATAGTAGAGAGCAACAGCGATTTACCAAACCTTCGCGGACGAGCATAGAAGTAGTACTTCCCATTTAGGAGGCTGTCAATCTCTTTTGTTTTATCAATATACAAGAGATTTCTTTCTCTGATTTCGTTGAATGTTTGTACGCCTAACGGGTAATTTTTCATTTTATGATTTTAGACAAAAATACGGTTTTTTCACGTAACACAGACAACTTGTACCGACGAATGACGGTATTCCTGCCCGTGCCTCACGCAAATACCACATCCAAACTCGCACACATCTTCTCCGCCGCTTCATCCAAATCCGCCTCCGTATGCGCTGCCGAAATAAAGCCCACTTCATAACCCGAAGGACCGAGATATACGCCGCGTTGGAGGAGTTCGTGGTGCAGGATTTTGAACTTTTCCATGCTTGCCGCTTCGATTTGGTCGGCACGAGTGATGCGCTCCTTTGTAAAGGCAACCCAGAAGATAGAGCCGATATGTGGGAGTGTCATTTCGTAGCCTTTTTCGTCGGCGTAGGCTTGTATTTTATTGGTGAAATAGGTGGTTTTTGCTTGTAAATTTTCGTAGAAATCCGGGGCGAGTAGCTGTTGCATTGCAGCGTATCCGGCTGCCATTGCTACAGGATTTGCAGAAAGCGTACCGGCTTGATAGACAGCACCTTCCGGGGCAATGTACGCCATAATTTCCTTGCTTGCGCCGTACATACCTACGGGCATTCCGCCGCCGATAATTTTTCCATAAGTCAAAATATCCGGCTGAATACCGTAATGCCCTGCCGCGCCCTCAAATCCAATACGAAAACCGGAAATTACTTCATCAAATATGAGTAAAACACCGTATTTATAACACTTCAATCGCAGGCATTGGAGAAAGGATTTATCTTGTAAAAGTAGCCCGTTATTTGCCGGAATCGGCTCTACGATAATGCAGGCGATGTCATCACTGTGTTCTTGTAAAACCTTATCCAATAATTCGGGATTATTCAGTGGTACAACGATGGTTTCCTCTGCAAAAGATTTGGGAATACCAGCCGATGTACTCACGCCAAACGTCGCCAAACCCGACCCGGCTTTGACCAACAAAGAATCGACATGACCATGATAACAACCGTCAAATTTGACGACTTTGCTCTTGCCCGTCACGCCACGCGCAAGGCGTATCGCAGACATGACCGCCTCCGTACCCGAACTCACAAAACGGATTTTTTCTACAAAACGATTGTTGTCTAAAATCAATTTACCGAGTTCATTTCCGAGCCTTGTCGGTGTACCAAATGACGTACCTCGCGCCACCGTTTCCGTGACCAATTCTCTGATTTTCTGATTATTATGCCCCAAAATCAGCGGACCCCACGAGCAGCAAAAATCAATCAATTCATTATCATCTTCATCATAAAAACGGCAACCTTCGCCACGCTTGATAAATAAAGGCGGACCGGATACGGACTTGAACGCACGTACAGGCGAATTGACACCTCCCGGAAAATAATTTTTGGCTTCTTCAAATAGTTTTGCAGATGTTTCTCTTTTCATATTTGTATTAAATTGCTTCATTGTTATATTGCTTTATTGTTAAATGGCTGTAAAATATTTTTTGCGAAGCAAAAAAACATCAATAAGTGAAAAAAATTAAATAAGATGTCCCATAATGCGAAGTGTTTTTTTGTCTAAGGATTTTTTGAAAGCCGCACATAGCCTTAGCTACAGCCTGTCCCGAACCCCGATTCGGGATAAGGATTTCAAAGGATTCTTAGACGGAAAAAAGACGAGTATAATGGCACATGTTATTTAATTTCTTTCACTAAACATACGCACAATCAAACAATTATTTTCTTTTAATGCTATTCCATAAAAACAAGCATCTTTCGTATGCCCATTTGATGTCGCTTCTTTTGACCTTAAAAAGGTCAAAAAGTCTCTCTGAATATGTTTTTTTGTAGTAATACCAAAATGCGACTGCTCCTATGGTGTAACCTATCGTAGCGGCAATGGCTGCACCAAGTATACCCATTTGTGGGATGAGTATAATATATAAAACAATGCTCACTATGGAGCTGATAATCTGTACTTTATTAGTCACAGCAATATGCCCGGATGCGGTAAATAGTTTGGCGAGCAGTTTCGTGCTGACCATGATGAGTGTACCGGGCAACAATACGAGAAAGGGTAAAATCGCACCGCTATATTCACTTCCATATACGAAGGGGATGACATACGGACCAGCGAGTGCCGCTAAAAAAGTGCAAAGCAACAAAAAACTTAGCGTAATCCGATGTATTTTTTTGACTAATTTGAGGCTGGTGGTTTGGTTGTTGTCGCCTGCTACGCGGTTATAGATAACCTGACCGAGTGCGGCAGGAAGTATCCATATTAATTCGGACAACAAAACGGCGATGCTATAACTACCCAATACCTCGGCACTAGCTACACCGCCGAGTATGAGTTGATCGATACGAGTATTGGCAGTGATGGCAATGTTGCCTATCCAACCTTTGAAGCCGTAGGCATAGCTTTTTTTTGCGAAGTCCTTATTGAATGCAAATGTGGGTCGGTATTTTTTCCAAAGATTATATTGCTGCAATAGTAATAAAAAAGTCACTCCCCCCAATAAACCTATTAATCCACCACGTACATTGTTTTCCGAAAATAAGATAAGCAGTACAACACAAATAGGGATGATGATTTTTCGAAGAATTTGGAGTAGGTTGTCCAGTTTGAACCACGAATCTGCAAGTATTGATTTGTTTGAAAATTGAAATACTGTATTGAGGAAAATCAAGGCGATGATAATACCTATCTCTATGCGTCCGATTTGTTCGCCTGTTTTTCCCAAATAACCAAAATACCAGGCACAAGCTACACAAGCTGCGATGAAAGCAGCTTGCAATACACTTACGATAATATTCGTAAGTGTTGTACCTTTTATATCAAATGCTTTTGTGCCGATTTGGTAAATTACTCCCGCGCCATAACCAAAGCTTAGTATCGGAATAAATAAGGACGAAAGCAATGTCACATAAGAATAAACCCCCTTTCCTTCTACACCCAACATTCGCGCAATGAGTACGGAAGATATGATTCCCAAAGGGAAAAGTGCGAACTTGGTGATTAAGTTTTGTGCAGCAAATTTGGTGGAGGAATTTTTTCTTGACATTTAGCAGCGACTTATTTTTTGCCGTATAGCAAAAGGCATAATTCAGTTCCTTTCGGAGTTTCTAAAAGCGGATAGTTACCTGTTTGTTTCTTTTTTTGATGGGTTTCGATGTAATCTTTCAATGCCTTTTGATAGTTGGGAGATGTCTCGTCAACCACTAGCCAGTATGGATTATAAGCAATGCACTTTAAATTATCGAAACCTATTTGTTTACAAATTTTCAGGTAAAAATCTGCTTGATACGTTGTGCGAACCATACCATCTGACTTGCTTTTTTTATTTTTTCCTAATAAGGTTTTGGCGTAATGCTTAGGAATAGAAATAGAGTGATATTTCATCCTTGCGGCGATAGAACGACTGAATGGCTGTGCTGGTACTATCGGCATAAAAACCATGCCGCCAGGCTTGAGCAAGCGATAAGTTTCGCGCAGTGTAGGCGAGGGGTCGTCAAAATGTTCGAGCAAACCAATATTGTAAATGCAGTCATACGCCTCATCTGGCAACCCTGTTTTTTCACAATCTGCAACCATCATTTTTGGTGGTTTTACACCTTCTCTGTGGCAGTTTTCGGTAGCCAATTTGAATCCGGCATCCGACAAATCGACCATCGTAATATCTTCAATACCACTATCAGAAAGGTACATCGAAGTCGTGCCTTTACCTGCGCCCAATTCAAGGAATTTTTCGTAGTTTTTCCCTTTTATCAATTCGCTCAAATCTTCAAAATAACACTTTTGCCAAAATTCATAAATCGTCTTTGGCGTACCTCTCGTAAATTGGCAAAAGATTTCACGCTGCTGACCACCTTCCATATTTTTATCCCAAATCGCATCCCACTCTTGATGACTGCCTTGTATTTTTCCCATAAAAATTATTTTAAAACCGTCTCTATTTTAACATCATCCCCAACCTTCAATTTAGCATCCCAATCCCAACGTACTACCTGATTCCCAATTAAAACCACGACAAAACCTTGATTTTCATCTACTTCAATGACACGACCGATTAATTTTTCATTGCCTTCGGCAAACATCTCAAGTGGCGTGCCTGTGCGTACAATTTGCCCATTTTCCATCATCAATACTATATTTGCCAATCGAAAAACCTCGCCAATATCGTGACTTACTAAGACTATTGTAGGTTTGTATAGACGGTGAATCTCCAAAAGGTAATCCTGCAGATGCAGTCGTGTCGTTTGGTCGAGTGCTGAAAGTGGTTCGTCCAGCAGGAGCAAATCTGTTCGCCTGACGAGTGCGCGAGCGAGCGCGACCCGCTGCTGCTGTCCGCCCGAAAGTGTGGTCGGATATTGATGCTGCAAATCGCCCAATTGCATCGCTTCAATCAGGTCGTCTACCTGCTTTTTAGTAGCATTTTTTTCTTGGGCAAATTCCAAATTAGCGCGTACCGTCATATTCGGAAACAGTGCGTAGCCCTGAAACATATAGCTCACATCGCGCTGCTGCGGCGCAAAATTAATCCTTTTATCCGAATCCAACCACGTTTTGCCCCCAATTTGAATGTAGCCGCTATCGGGCTGCATCAAACCTGCCAACATTCGCAAAGTCGAAGTCTTACCCGCACCCGATGCACCGTATAAAGCTACGATTTGACCACTTTTTATTTCTGTTTTTATATCCAAAAACATTTCGCCACTCGCTGCGTGTAGTTTTTTTTGTAGGTGAAAAGTAGCACAGGCTTCCAGCCTGTCTCGTGTTAGATTTGTTATATTTTTCAAGAAAAAAATTATTGAATTGTGCTATTTCAAATTTTATAAAAAAAATCGCTCATATTAGACTTTATTTAGAAATATTTTGTATAAAGCTAACATTGTCTTTTTCCGATACTCTTCCCCTATTTTTCGCTCCGTACCGTAGGGTATGCAGCTCAAAATGAGGCTCGATTATCGAAAAAATACAAAATTCCATGCATACAAAATATTCCTAAATAAAGTCTATTCAATATAGGGTAAAATTTATTTTTAGAAAAAAGTTATTCTACTGAACAACAATTTTATTTAAACTGTATTTTTATTGATTGTTAGTTATTTATGACGAAATTTAAAGAGAAAGCACGAACTATCTCCCCCTTTGGAGGGGGTTGGGGGGAGGAAAAACAGCCGAAAATCCTCCCCCCAGCCCCCTCCAAAGCAGGGGTGATTGGTTCTGAATTTCGCACAAATTTTATTTGATAGCCCCGAAGGGGTGAACTTCACTAACTTGGGGTGTCAGCCCCAAGATAGAAATTCGAGGTATCACTTAGCCCTGACCCCGATAGTGATGCGGGGGCGAAATTTCAAGTTATATCGCCCTTTCAGGGCTGGCGAAGTAGATTTATTCCGAGCAATGGGCTGACACCCATTGTTATAATATGTCGTCCCGTTGGGACTTGTGACAAAATTATATTTCGATGAAAATGATTTCTCATTCAGAACCAATCACCCCTGCCTCCAAAGGGGTGAGATAGTTCGCGTTCTAATTTTGCAGGTAACATATTTATTTGATAATAAGTCAAATACAAATTATAAAAAATCATTGTTCAGTAGAATACATTTAGGGTAGATTATTTTCTTCCTCTTCCCTTAGTAGTAAGTCAAACTAATTATGATAAGTTCATTTGGCGAAATTTGTCCGATTACTTTGTTGGAGAACATCCAGCGTAGCTACGGCTATGCTGAATAACCTCCGCCTCGTACTCGAAAAAATTTCACTCAAAGCAACATATCATAATTAGATTGACTTACTACTAAGTACACTGTTTCACAAATTTATTTACTTTTTTGAGTATTTCTTTTAAAATGACTCTTCACCAAAAAATCCTTAAATACAGTGAGTATTCGCGTCATTTTTGATTCGATTCATTTCAAAATAAACGTCAAAAAATGTAAATAAATTTATAAAACAGTGTACTAAGTGAAAGAAATTAAATAAATTGTTCCATAATGCGCCGTAATTTTTTCTTCTAAAGAATTCAAAAAATCGTTGCATAGCCATAGCTACGGAACTATTTTTTGTGTTTTTTAGAAGGGAAAAGAACAAGCATAATGGGGCAAGTTATTTATTTTCTTTCACTAAGGAAGATTTAGTGAAACATATAAGAAAAAGAACAATTCAGACGGGTAGATTATTTTTTTCGTCTTCCCTAAGTAGTTTGACTTACTACTAAGGGATGAAAAAATAATAAACACTACATCTTGACTTGTTCTTTTTCCTTTACACTTCACCAAATTCTCCTTAAATAACTCGTTATTCGCGTCAAATTTGGCTCGTGTAAAGAAAAAATAACGGCGTGAAGATGTAACGTTTATTATCTTTTCATCCCTTATTCGTAACACAGACAGGAATGTCTGTTTTACGTCAAGCATAATCATAATTATTCTCAATCATCAGACGTGTACTTTTAAATAGGAAGCCCGCCAACACGCCAAATGCAAATCCGCCGATATGCGCCCACCAAGCCACGCCACCGCCTGAGCCTACGACTTCGCCTTGTGGCAGTATAGTACCGATGCCGCTAATGAGTTGCTGACCAATCCATAGACCGAGAAACCAAACGGCTGCCATATGGAATGAGGAGAAGATATAGACCACCAGAACCTTAATCCGAGACTTCGGAAACATGACCATATACGCACCTAAAACTGCTGAAATCGCGCCACTCGCACCTACTGCGGGGATGACACTTTCCATATTGAAAAAGATGTGCGCTGCTGATGCCGCCAAACCGCCCATGATATAAAAGAGTACGAAGCGGATATTACCAATCTTTGCCTCGATATTATCGGCAAATACCCATAGAAACAGCATGTTGCCAATCAAGTGCATCCAACCGCCATGCAAAAACATACTGGTTAGGAGTGTGAAATAATAATGCCCGTTGACAATTTCCGAAGGTATCGTGCCAAATTTGCGAACAAAAAGCCTGTCAGCTTCAGGACCGATTGAAAATTGATACAAAAAGACCAATACATTTAGTCCGATAAAAATATAGCTAAAAATCGGTTTGAAACCGCCTTTTACATTGTCGTCGCCTATTGGAAATATCATATTATGAGTTACGGGTTGCGAGTTGTCGAGTACGAGTTGCTTTATTCGTAATTTACGCCTTTAAAATTGCCTTTAGTCCTTCTACGGTAATATCGTTGTGCGACGTATCGTATATGGCTTTACCATCTTTTAGGAGGATGATTTGCGGAGATTGGTGTTGGATGAAGAGTACCTCCGCAATTTTATCAGATACCGAACGGTAAGCAATCAAATCCAAATAGTACGGTTCAATTTCTGTACTATCCAAGTCCCACTGACGCTCAAAACGACTCAATGCCATCGAACTAATCGAACACCTTGTACTATGTTTGAAAATCGCGCAAGGCACTGTATTTGAGCGTTCTATAATAGCTTCCAATTCTGCTTCAGTTGTTAATTGATGCCATTGAATACCTGTTTTTTTTGTGGTATCGTCTTTTCCTGTTAGTTTGCTAAAAAATCCCATAATTGATGTTTCAAATTCCAAAATAGGTACGGTAGTACCAAATTCCAAAAAACAAATTCCAAATTCCGAAATAGGTACTTATTTCTTAGAATTTTTATACCGATGCGAATATACGCTTTTTTGATAACGTTGGTAGTACATAGAAAGTTTATTAGCGTGCTAAGGGAAGACGAAAAAAATACGTCAGCACATCAGCACGTTATCAACATTTTATAAACATTAGTCTGTGCATAAATTTTCATAATTTAAATCATAATGAAATGGATAACTTTGCTTGAATTATTGTAAATTTGCAATCCGTATTAAAATCTCAAAAAAGAAATTCTAATAAAGTACAATTTAGCGCTTCTTTTGAATTGGAATTTTATGATAAAATAATGACTCATGTTTTTTATAAAACGAGTCTACGGATAAACGAGTCACGAGTCAACGAATAAAAAATCATGGGAAAAATCATTGCAATAGCCAATCAAAAAGGAGGTGTCGGTAAAACGACCACAGCCATTAATCTTGCTGCCAGCCTTGCCGTACTCGAAAACAGGGTCTTACTCATTGATGCCGATCCACAGGCAAATTCGAGTTCGGGCGTGGGTATCATGCAACAGCAAATCGAATACAGTTTGTACGATTGCATGATAAATGAACTTGACCCGTATGATGCTATCGTAGAGACAGATACACCAAATTTGCACTTATTGCCTTCGCATGTCGATTTGGTTGGTGCAGAGGTCGAATTGGTCGATCGCGACCAACGCGAGCGTGTTCTGCAAGATATTTTGGAGCCGATTCGAGACGATTATGACTTCATTTTGATTGATTGTCTGCCATCTTTGGGCTTTGTGACTATCAATGCACTAACGGCTGCCGACTCGGTAATCATCCCCATGCAATGTGAGTTTTTTGCACTCGAAGGTTTGGGCAAATTGAAAAACACTATCAGTCTTGTGCGCCAAAATCTCAATCCTGAATTGGTCATCGAAGGTATTCTACTTTCTATGTACGATGGGCGTTTGCGCCTTGCAAAAGAAGTCGTTTCGGAAGTCCGTAGCCATTTTCAAGACAAAGTTTTTGACACCATTATACACCGAAATGCACGACTCGGCGAAGCCCCCGGGATGGGCAAACCCGTCATTTTATACGATGCAGATTGTAAAGGAACGGTCAATTTCCTCAATCTCGCAAAAGAAGTCCTCAATCAAAATCTCGCAGTCGCGTAGGTGACAATACTATAATGCTTAAATGATGAAATGCGATAAGTGAAAGAAAATAAATAACTTGCCCCATTATGCTTGTTCTTTTCCTTTCTAAAAAACACAAAAAATAGTTCCGTAGCTATGGCTATGCAACGATTTTTTGAATTCTTTAGAAGAAAAAATTACGGCGCATTATGGAACAATTTATTTAATTTCTTTCACTAATGGAATGAGTGAATACTAACGGCAATATTTATTCATTACATTATCGCATTGTAGCATTTAAGCATTGTACACATTATCGCATTTCATCATTTAAGCATTAAATATCATGGCAAAAAGTCGGAAAGGACTTGGAGTAAATCGCTATTTCAATAATATAGACACAGGTACTCCGCCTGTAGAGGGAGCGAAACCTAAATTGGCGCAAAGGCCATCGCGCAACCAGAGTGTAGCGATGTTGCCTTGGGATTATATTGAGGTCAATCCCTTTCAACCACGTAGCGATTTTGACGAGGATGCTTTGAACGAATTGGCGGATTCTATCAAGGTGCATGGTTTGATACAACCGATTACGGTACGCCGTTTGAATGCGAAAAAATATCAGTTGATTTCGGGAGAACGTCGCTGGCGAGCTTCGCAAAAGGCTGATTTAAAGGAGATTCCGGCATATATCCGCACGGCGGACGACCAATCTATGCACGAAATGGCACTCGTCGAAAACATCCAACGCGAAAACCTCAATGCCATCGAAATTGCGGTGACTTACCAACGCCTAATCGAAGAATGCGACCTTACACAAGATGCACTTTCTAAACGAGTTGGGAAAAAACGCACGACGATTACCAATTACTTGCGTTTGCTCAAATTGCCACCTGAAATACAACTCGGTCTTAAAAACAAAAAAATCTCAATGGGACACGCCCGCGCACTCGTCGGCGTAGAAGAATTAACCGCACAACTGGCTGCTTATAGGGAAGTTGTCCAAAATGACCTCTCCGTTCGACAAACCGAACAACTCGCTAGTAAATACAACGAACCCAGCAAAAAGAAAAAGCCCGAAGCTGTTGCCAAATTATCTGATGATTATAAAAGCGTTCAGAAAAATTTGCAATCCTATCTTGGCACCAAAGTCGCACTGAAAACCAACGGTAAAGGCAAAGGACAAATACTAATACCTTTCGTTTCCGATGAAGATTTGAATCGCATTTTAGAATTGATAGAGGAGTGAAAATAAGTAAGGGAAGAGGAAGAAAATAATCTACTCCAAATGAAGAAGTTATTTTCTTTCACTAAGGAAGATTTAGTGAAACATATAAGAAAAAGAACAATTCAGACGGGTAGATTATTTTTTTCGTCTTCCCTAAGTAATGATATATTGAATGTTGAGTAAAACGAAGTCCCGTACTTGGTTCGGGAAGTAAATGTTTTGTGAATTATCATTTTTTTAACGAAATAAAAGTAATATTAAGTGTAAGTTTGTAGTGATTTCTTTTTAGTGAAAGAAATTAAATAAATTGTTCCATAATGCGCCGTAATTTTTTCTTCTAAAGAATTCAAAAATCGTTGATAGCATCGCTACGGAACTACTTTTTGTGTTTTTTAGAGGGAAAAAGAACAAGTATAATGGGACAAGTTATTTAATTCCTGATACTAAGGTAAAACAACTATTTTACTTTTTTCTAATTGGAATTTGTTATTTAGTTTTTGGAATTTACAATAATTCACTTATGCTTATTAAAAAATACGTACTCTTTTTTTTATTGTTAATATTGTCAACTTGTGCAACAGCTCAAATTGATAGCAGTTTTATTGCCGTAGACACTATTGTGTCTGTTGATTCTACGGTTCAAATAGTGGGTGAAAAGCCATTTGGGAAATCAAATAATATAAAGAAAAAACGCAACCGAGTCCCCCTTTTAAAGCGTATTATAAAACCCGAAAAACACTCGCCACTATCCGCTGCCGCATACTCACTCGCACTACCTGGCGCAGGACAAATTTATAATAAAAAATACTGGAAACTTCCTATCGTTTATGGCGGATTGGGCTGGATGGGTTATCGAATATACCGATCAACCAAAATACATAAAATCTATCGAGATGCGTATCTTACACGTATTGATGATAATTTTACCAACGATACGACCCTTGTTTTTTATAGTGACAGCAACCTCGATAATCTTCGATTGGCAAGTAAAAAGCAGCAAGAATTAGCAATAATTGGTTTTGGAGTGGTGTATATACTGGTGGCGGTAGACGCTTTTGTGGATGCTCATTTGTGGAGTTTTAATGTCAATGACGACCTGAGTATGAGCGTTGGACCTACACTGCTTCCACCCACAGCACAACAATCTGTAAGTGTCGGTTTGTCTATTCAGCTTCGGGGCAAAGCTCCTCCTGAGACTACTCCCTCTTTTTCTGTTTTGGCAAGGTAGCGACATAACACAGTCGTTCCTATCTATTGTCCTTGCCTATACAGGAGCGATGCAGGCTGGAAGCCTGTATTACTTTTCTTCGAAAATGAATTTCGCCCTATATTGGGGACGAACGTACATTTTACTGATAATTAATCAAATACAAATTATAAAAAATCGTTGTTCAGTAGAATAAATAGCTGTTACGCTATCTTTCATAACTAATCTATTAATAGTCGATTATTATTAAATAGCATGTATTAATGTATAATTTAAATTTATACTTTTAGTTTATTATAAATTAAATACGTATAAAAATATTTTTAGAAAAAAAAAGCTTTTTATACCTTATAAACTCAAATTATGAGCGAGAAAAACCATCGAAATGATGATTTATTGAAGATTCGCCCTGAAATTCCAAGAGCAACTACGAATGACAGTATAAGTGTGGAAGAACGATTTCAAAACCTCACTTTGCGTCCGATTATTAAATTTCAGCACAACTTGCTCGTTGAAATATTCAAGCAATATATCGCACGGACGAAAACCAAATTTTCGGAACTTTCTGACCATCAGCGTGTTATTTTTATTGAACAAACTTTTAATAAAGATACCAAATTTAAAAACGAACTCAAAGGTGTTATTTTAGGACAAATGACCGTAGAAGAATATTTAGTTTACGCTCAAAACACGAATGCTTTCAACAAACGCATCACAAATATGCTTGCGCAGCGTATAAAGAATAGTATTGCAGAACTAACGTAACACAGACATTCCTGCTTGTTCCGCAGGAAGCACAGATAGCGATGTCTGCGTTACGTCCAAATTTAAACGTCACAATGCCAACACCGTTTTTTCATCACCAATTTGGCGGTAAAATAACCCAAGCACATCTCAAACGTTACGAGCGATCGCCCAATTGGAAAAAGGGATGTTTTCGCAATCGTTCTGTCACTAAGATGATGCACCTAAATATCAAAGACGTCCCCGGATTCATTGCACAACAATTTACTGATATAGAGATACGCGAACCACAACAACCCATTGAAATAAAAGGATTTAGCGGAGCAGATTTTGATTCAATAATAGATAAACCACGTTTTACATGGTTTGGACACTCGGTGGCTTTGCTGAAAATCAATGGGAAAAATCTTCTGATTGACCCCATGTTTGGACCAGATACCTCGCCCGTTGGTCCGATGCGGACGAAGCGGTTTAGTGAAAATACATTGGACTTGATTGATGCCTTGCCGCCGATTGATGCCATCCTTTTTACGCACGACCATTACGACCACCTCGACTACGCAAGTATGCAAAAATTGAAAGGTAAAACAGACCGATATTTTACTGCATTGGGCGTAGGGCGGCACTTGGAACGTTGGGGCATCCCTATACAACATATAACAGAATTTGACTGGTGGGATACACTTGATTTTGAAGGAGTTAAACTTACTTTTACGCCTTCACGTCACTTCTCAGGGCGCGGTTTGACCGACCGCTCTAAGTGCCTGTGGGGTGGTTGGGTTTTCCAGACTACCAGTCATCAAATCTATTGGAGTGGCGACGGCGGTTATGATACACATTTCAAGGAAGTGGGGGAGCGATTTGGTGCTTTTGACTGGATGTTTGCAGAGTGTGGACAGTACAACGAAAAGTGGTATCAAACTCACATGAACCCCGAAGAAAGTATACAAGCAGTCTTAGATGCCCAAGCGAAAATTGCAATACCTTATCACTGGGGTGGCTTCGCACTCGCGCTGCATCCGTGGAAAGACCCTGTGGAGCGATTTGTAGCAGAAGCCAAGCGACTTGACCAAACTATCTGCACACCGAAAATCGGAGCTATCGTGACCTTGGGGGCGGAAGATTTGACAGGGCGTTGGTATGAGGAATTGGAGTGAGAAAACCTGTAACGACCGCTTTAAGAACGAGGCATTGAATAGTAATAATTAGGGCGAACGAAAAGTCATTTTTGTAATATGAATTTTAAATTGAAGGATAAACTCGAATTGTCGGGCATTTTTAAAACATCAGACAACAGTGTCCTGCTATTTTACTTAATAATAAGTTATTACAAATTAAAATACTTTTAAATGCCTCTCGTCTGACATTTTAAAAATGTCCGACGAGTAAACTACCCGAAAGTCTAAAAGACAATATATTATGTATTATTAAAACGACTTTTCGTTCTCCCTATAGTAGACTTTATTCCAAAATATTTTGTATAGAGTAAATAATCTTGGTTCTTTAACAAATCCAGTGAAATGAACAATAATTGGGCGTATCCCCCTCCTTATCAGTCGGGGGTCGGGCTATCCGGCACTCTCTCCACTCCGCTATCGCTCCATTACGTTCAAACAACACCTACTATCCCTTACGCGAGAAACGAGCAACCACTGAATTTGTCAAAGAACCATAATCTTTTTCCACTACTCTGCGTTGCCTGAAAATTCACTATGCTAAGGCATAGCTCAATTTCAGCCGCCTTGATTAGTGAAAAAATCTTTATTTCCTCTTTCATCCAAACTATTTTAGAATAAAGTCTAGTAATGATGTCGATTATTTATACTTAGTGTCTGCCCGAATACTCATAACTTTCTTTTAGTCAATAAGTTATCACGAAATTATGCTTCAAAAAACAACAAATTTGTCAATGATTTTAAAGCTCTCTAAGCACTAATATTGCTGAATTCGATTAATCGGGTGTAAATATCGAGCCATAAACAACTCATTATCAATAAATTAAAACAATGTTGATAAAATGTTAATAACTATCGAGTTATTAACATCAAAGCTGAGATTATTTTCTCAAAAACCTCATAATATATTGACTGTCAATTAGTTTGGGGTTTCCGAGCGGACACTACTTATTTAATTTCTTTCACTTAGAAGAACAATAGCTTCAACACTTCTGCATCCGCACCTTCACCGATTTACTTGCGGGCGTTTTGCTTGTATGCGCCTGTTTTTCGAGGGGTATAAGAACATTTGCCTCTGGAAAATAAGTCATCACACAACTCTGTGGCACATCGTAAGGCACGACGATAAACCGTTTTGCCTCCCGTGTTTTTCCTTTAAAATGACTCGTCAAATCTACCACATCTTCAACTTTTAATCCTTCTGTTTTCATATCTTGGGGGTGCATGAGTACGATTCGTCGCTCATTATAAATGCCGCGATAGCGGTCATCCAGACCATAAATTGTCGTATTATATTGGTCATGGCTGCGGTTGGTCATCATTAGGTATTCGCCTTGTTGAAGGTTATGGTGTGTTGTTTTATTTATCGTAAAATGTGCTTTACCGCTTTCCGTATTAAATGTACCTGTTCGTGCGCCATTTGGTAAATAAAAACCGCCGGGTTCGCGTACTCGTTCGTTATAATTATCGAAGCCGGGGATGACCCGTTCAATCGCACTGCGGATGTGGTCGTAATTTGCTGCCATTTTCTTCCATTCGACTTTACTTTGCGGTAGCGTAGCCTGTGCCAATCGACAAACGATAGCGGGTTCGCTCAACAATTTGTCCGAAATAGCCTTTAGCACACCCTGCGAAGAATGCACCACGCCCATCGAATTTTCTACACTTACAAATTGCTCACCTTCAGCTTGTTCGTCTTTATTGGTACGGGCGAGGCAGGGAAGAATTAGAGCCTGTTTGCCATGCACAAGGTGACTGCGATTGAGCTTCGTAGAGACATGTACTGTGAGTTCGCATTGCCGCAATGCTTGCGCCGTCATTTCGGTATCGGGTGTAGCAGAAAAAAAGTTGCCACCCATTGCGAAAAACACTTTTGCCTTACCTTCGTGCATAGCTCGTATCGCCTCTACGACTGAATATCCGTGTTCTTGTGGAGGTTTAAAACCAAACACTTTTTCGATACTGTTGAGTAGGCTTTTAGGCGGTGATTCCCAGATGCCCATCGTGCGGTCGCCTTGCACGTTACTATGTCCGCGCACCGGGCATGTACCTGCGCCACGCTTACCAATGCTGCCTTTGAGCAATAGCAAATTGACGATTTCACGCACATTATCGACCCCGTTTTCATGTTGGGTGATGCCCATTGCCCAACAAATAATAATTTTGGTTTTGTGTTGAATCATGGCTGCCGCTTCGCGAATTTTTGTGGGCGATACACCGCTTTCCGCTGCTATCTCATCGAATGAATATCGTTGCAAATCCTCAATCAATTCTTCATAGCCAATCGTTTTTTCTCGTATAAATTTCTTATCAAAAACAGTTCCCGGATTGGCTTTTTCTTCCTCTAAAAGCACCAACATTATTGCTTTTAAGAGTGCTACATCACCATTTACTCGTACTTGCAAAAAGAGGTCAGTGAGTGGTGTGCCACCGCTCAATATCTTCATGGGGCGTTGTGGGTTGACGAAGGTGGTCAACCCGGCTTCAAGTATAGGGTTTATCGTAATTATCTGTCCGCCATTTTCCTTGCAGCGTTCCAGTGCGCTCAACATTCGCGGGTGGTTTGTACCCGGATTTTGTCCCATGACGATAATAACTTCTGCTTCGTATAAATCTGGCAGTGTGACCGATGCCTTGCCTATACCAACAGTTTTTGATAAGCCAAAACTACTGGGTTCGTGGCACATATTCGAGCAATCGGGTAGGTTATTTGTACCGTATTCTCTGACGAATAATTGGTACAAAAAAGCCGCTTCGTTTGAGGTGCGTCCTGATGTATAAAATATTGCTTCATCGGGCGAGCCCAATGTATTTAATTGATTGGCAATGAGTTGAAAAGCATTATCCCATGAGATGGGTTCGTAATAATCTGCACCTTCGGGTAAAAACATGGGTTCGGTAAGTCGCCCTTGTTTGCCGATTTTAAAGTCTGACCATTCCGAAATATCCTGTACACTATTTCTCCGAAAAAATCTTTCACCAATACTTTTATTCGTTGCTTCTTCAGCGATGGCTTTTATACCGTTTTCGCAGTATTCACCGATACTGGATCGCTCATCTTCGGGGTCGGGCCAGGCACAACCGGGGCAGTCAATACCACCTTTTTGGTTCAATTGAGTGCTGATGCGCAAGGCATCTACCTTATCCATATATTTGTTCATCTGGCGCAAAGATTCCGCAATGGCTTTCACACCGACGGCTTTGGTGGCAGGCTTACCAATTTTGAGTTCGGTGTGGGTTTCTGGTGATTTTGCGTTAGGCTTTTTCATTTTGTAGTGATCGGTGATAGGTTGGTTTTTCAATGATAAATGTACGAAAAATTTTGTTTATTTCAAGGTGTGATGTGTTTTTGATTTGGCGAACAACTTCAAATCAATTGAGTGCGTCACAAATCGGTAAGGACTCTCTAATGGAACATGTTCTATTGGATAAGGGGAAGACATCTCTTTCTGCGAGCGGAGTTGGTTCTAAGGGAAGAGGAAGAAAATAATCCACCCCAAATGAAGAAGTTATTTTTTTTTATATGTTTGGCTAAATTTGACGCGCATAGCCGAGTTACGTAAGGAAGATTTAGTGAAAGAAATTAAATAAATTGTTCCATAATGCGCCGTAATTTTTTCTTCTAAAGAATTCAAAAAATCGTTGCATAGCCATAGCTACGGAACTATTTTTTGTGTTTTTTAGAAGGGAAAAGAACAAGCATAATAGGGCAAGTTATTTATTTTCTTTCACTTAGGGAAACATATAAGAAAAAGAACAATTCAGACGGGTAGATTATTTTACTGAAAAATGATTTTTTATAATTTGTATTTGACTTATTATCAAATAAATATGTTACCTGCGAAATTAGAACGCGAACTATCTCCCCCTTTGGAGGCAGGGGTGATTGGTTCTGAATGAGAAATCATTTTCATCGAAATATAATTTTGTCACAAGTCCCAACGGGACGACATATTATACAATGGGTGTCAGCCCATTGCTCGGAATAAACCTACTTCGCCAGTCCTGAAAGGGCGATACAACTTGAAATTTCGCCCTTTCAGGGCTAAGTGATACCTCGAATTTCTATCTTGGGACGGGTGCATCTCAAAATGTCGTATTTTATTTTTTATAAATTAAAAACAAGCATGCTTTAGGGCTAAAAATCAGTTTTTATTTAGAAATTTAGCCCAAAATCATAAGAAATCGCTTTAAAAATAATTTACACTTTTCAATATGCGACATTTTGAGATGCACCCCTTGGGACTGACACCCCAAGTTAGTGAAGTTCACCCTTTGGGGCTATCAAACAAAATAAAATTTGTGCGAAATTCAGAACCAATCACTCCTGCTTTGGAGGAGGCTGGGGGGAGGATTTTCGGCTGTTTTTCCTCCCCCCAACCCCCTCCAAAGGGGGAGATAGTTCGTGCTTTCTCTTTGAATTTCGTCATAAATAACTAATAATCAATAAAATACAGTTTAAATAAAATTGTTGTTCAGTAGAATACGGGTAGATTATTTTTTTCGTCTTCCCTAACCTACTTTTTCAATATTTTATACGACTCATTCCTAATACAGGGTGAAAGTAACACAGGCTTCTAGCCTGCACTGCGTTAGTTCGTCCTGTTTTATCGAAGTAACGTGTCGATATAGCGCGATGTAGGCTGGAAGCCTGTATTACTTTTCCTCGAAAATGAATTTCGCCCTATAGGGATGAAAAAACAATAAACATTACATCTTGACTTGTTCTTTTTCCTTTATACTTTACCAAATTCTCCTTAAATAACCCGTTATTCGCGTCAAATTTGGCTCGTGTAAAGAAAAAATAACGGCGTGAAGATGTAACGTTTATTATCTTTTCATCCCATATTGGGAATGACGAGAGTATTAATGCAGAATTAGGGATGATTACTAAGTCGATACGCACCAGTATATACATTAAATCGTTCATTTCGTAGAAAACCAATCAAGGTCATGTCGTACTCTTCTGCCAGTTGTACCGCCAAACTCGACGGGGAACCTACCGCTGCCATGACTCGTATGCCTGCCATGAGTGATTTCTGTACCAACTCAAAACTCGCGCGACCACTGACCAGTAAAATGTGCGTATTTAAAGGTAATATTTTTTGTTGGAATGCTGTGCCGATGACTTTGTCAAGGGCATTATGTCTGCCGACATCTTCGCGGATGAGTTGGAGCTTGCCGTGAAGGTCGAAAAGACCTGCTGCGTGTATGCCACCTGTTTGTATAAAGGCGGCTTGGGCTTGGCGGAGGGTGTCGGGCAGCGTATGTAGAAGCTGTGGCGTGAGGTGGAGTAGGGGAGTGGCGAGGTCAAAAGTAATGTTGGTACGGATGGCTTCGATGGAATTTTTACCGCAGACACCGCAGCTCGATGTGGTGTAGAAGTGTCGATGCAATTGATTGATATTCAATTCGGTATCAGGGTGCAAGTCGATGATGACATGGTTGGAATCGTCATTGGGGACGTGGGTATTGACGATTTGATTTGTATTAGAAATAATGCCTTCGGTAAAGAGAAATCCGACGGCAAGTTCGCCATCATTGCCGGGTGTACGCATGGTGACAGCAATGCTTTTTCGTTGACGATTTTCGGGTGCGCCGTAGCGGATTTGTATTTCTAAAGGTTCTTCTACGGCAAGGTGGTCTTCCAATTCGATGGAATGACTGGCGGTGAATTTTTTGATGGTTGATGTTTTGATTTTTGATTGCATGGTGTGGTGATTTGTGGTTCGTTTCTATATTTCACCAAAATAAACAAAAAAACTCGCCTCACATTTTTAAAATCTATTGATACCCCACAAGTCGTCGGGAAGCTTACTCGGCGGACATTTTTAAAATGTCAGGCGAGAATATTTGTGTTTTAATTTAAAAACCAGGTAATTACAAAACTTATTTTAATTAATAAAAAAAACATTTCATGATAATTATTTACAAATAATAAAAAAAACGCACTGATAGTTTTAAATTATTTTATAAATATTATTATTTAAATTTTGTAAAGGGCTAATTTTCAATAGAGTGAAAAAACGCTGTCGCCTGACATTTCAAAAATGTCCGCCGACTAACGCAACCGAAAAGATGTGGGGTATTGATAGATTTTAAAAATGCAAGGCGAGTTTTTTTATGGTTCTTTGGCGAATTTTGTGACTGCTCGTTTGCGTGAGGGATAGGAGGTGTTGTTTGAACGTAGCGGAGCGGAGAGAGTGCCGGATAGCCCGACCCCCGACGTTAGGAGGGGGGCACGCCCTAATTATAATGCTTAAATGCTACAATGCGGTAATGCTTAAATGTTATGGTTCTCTATAACTGGATTCATATCTTGCAAAAAGAAAGTACCTTGTATTTTGTTCTCCCACTTATATTCAGACATGACGATTAAAATCGCCTGTACCTTAAAATTTCATGGTCATTCCCATACTTGGCAATAGCGGCAATTGATTGACCCGTTCGTATCGAATGCGGTCAAAGAAAAAGATATTTTCGCGGTTGTAGACATTCGTTACGCTGGCGTATATTTCGAGGTTGAGGTATTTTGTAAATTCGATATTGCGTTTGAGTGAGAAGTCCATGCGGTGATAATAAGGTAAGCGACCGGAGTTTCTTTCGTCGGAATAAATGATGCCCAAATCACCGTTTTCGCTGATGTAATCGGAGTCGATGCCATCCTCAAAGTTGAGGTCTTCGTAAAAGCCCTGCGTGAGCGTGAAGGGAAAGCCTGAACCCAAATTCCAACGCATACCTGCTTCCCAAAGTCTGTTCGCGCCAAATTTGTAATTACCTACTAAGTTGACATTATGCCGACGGTCGAAGTGCGTAGGGTAGACCTGCGTACCATCGTCACGGTTGACGTAGCCGAGCGAATATGCCGCCCAAAGAAATAGTTGTTTGGTATCGTAACGCAATAGAAAATCAATACCATACGCATTGCCAACTTCTGTATTATAATTGGATTCTGTCGAGCTGGTTTTGTTGCGATTGATGTTGATGAGTTGGGGGAAATATTTGTAATACGGCTCTATGTTGAGTTCGAGCGAAGGACCGAGGTCGATTTCTACGCCACCGATGGCATGGATGGAGCGTTGGTAGCGAAAGTCAGCGCGTTGGCTGCTGCCGGGCGCGGTCACTTGGTCGGGCGAGGAGAGGAAACCTACGAAAAGGTTGACGACATCGCGCTCATTGACGGCACTGATAAGGTTCTGAGAAAAGATACCTCCGGCGAATTTGAAACGCAGGTTGTCGGTCGCATTAAGTTTGAGTCCGAGGCGCGGTTCGAAGGAAAAATCGCTGATAGATGCGTAGTATTGGAGGCGCACACTCGGCTCTATGACGAGGTTGCCCAATTTCTTTTTATATTTTGTAAAAATACCAAAATTGGTATTAAAAGCATTTTCTTCTACGTTGATACCCAAGCCATTAGTGAATTTGAATCGGGTGCTGGGACCTTCGAGTTCCAGTCCCGCTTTAAACTCACTATCTTGTCCGTAGCCCGTAATATCAAAGCCGATTTCAAAGCTGTTGATGCTACTTATACGGGGTTGGTCGCCGACTTCGTTGAGCGTAATATCATAATCAGAATATGCAAAATGACCGCCGATAATGGTCTTCGCAAAATTGGGAATGAGTTTGAAATTCGCACCTATACCAGTTGAGTTCCAATTCAAATCAGAGGCATTGGAGAAGTTGACATTATCCCGAAAATTGAAGCCAAAAACATTGAGTTTTGAACCTGTTTTACCCGTCAAAGATATTTTTCCATAGACATCCGTAAAGCCGAAAGGCAGCCCCGTACTGTCGATATAACTGTAGAGTGCTTTAGAAGTTTGCTCTAAATAGGAGTGTTTGGCAGTTAGTATAAATGATGCACTCGTTCCGCTGTCTTCATTGAGTTTTAGGATAGGACCTTCGAGCAATACATTTGCCTGAAAAGGGTTTGCGCCGACGAGTCCACCGAAGCGTTTTTTGTTGCCATCGCGAGAGGTGATGTCTACGATTGCCGATACCCTTCCACCATATTCTGCGCCAAAACCACCCGTCAATACCTCTGCATTTCGGATGATTTCGGTTTCAAATACCGAGAAAAAACCAATGGAGTGAAATGGATTATAAATCGTCATCCCGTCCAATAGGATTTTATTTTGAATCGGCGAGCCGCCACGAATATAGAGTTGCCCCCCTTGGTCGCCCGTGAAAATAACGCCGGGTAGGACTTGCAGGTATTGCGCCAAATCTGCCGTACCGCCCGTTCCGGGAATGGATTTGATGTCTTTCGAGGTCACTTTGATGCTCGATACACGCACATCTGCACGCGATTCTTCCTTTTTTGCGGTTACTTTTATTTCGCTGAGTTGGGTGCTACTCTGTGCCATATAGAGGCTTTGATTCACGATGCGCCCTGCTTTCAAATCCAGCGAAACGCCTGTGCTATCGTAGCCTACATAAGTGCAAGTAAGCGTATATGTGCCTTCGGGAACTTTGGCGATATTGAAAAAGCCATTGATGTCGGTGGTCGCCCCGTAATTGGTGCCACTAAGATAAACCGTCGCAAAAAGCACGGGTTCGCCGTTGTCTTTATCATATACAAATCCGCGAATATCACCCGTTTGAGCAATGGCGAGGATGGTGATTAGGAGGAAAATTGGAGTGAATAGTAATTTTTTAATTGTCATTTCTCTGCTTGAATTGTATTGGGTATTGGGTAATTTGGTAACTGGGGTATTGGGTAATTTGGTAACTGGGGTATTATTTGCATTTAAAGTATAGAGATGTGTAGATTACCTAATTACCTAATTACCTAATTACCTAATTACCCCAATTCCCCAGTACTCAAATACCTTTGCTGCAAAATTAACAAAGAAGATGAAACAAACAGCAAAAATATCAAAATACCTTTCAAACGGTTTCAAACGGAGACGGGAGAGAGGGTTTGTTTGAAAAATTCGGTATATTTTTCGTCAATTCCAGATTTGTAAAATGATTCTTCTTCGGGAATGTAATCGGGAATGAGGTTGGCTGGTTTGACCATGATGTTATTGGTGTATTCCCCTTTATTCATATCTGTAAAAAAACAAAATCACTTTTGGGAGACATAACGAGGTTTCTAAATGGAACTTTACCATCTAAATAAGCCTCTAAATCAATTGGTTCTACTCTAAACATCAACCACCGATAAGCCGCATCATCATCTATCCAATAAGCCAGATAATTAGTTTTATATACGTCTTGAACGTGTGATAGTATCGGAGTGTCATGGAATAGAATATGCTCAAAAACCTCTAATTCTTCCAATGGAAACTCCGCTAATTGTATGCCTTCTTGATTTTTCATAACTTTGATGGAATTTTGAATTTTTCTAATAACATTGCTTCGTGGTATTTAAAAAACGAAAAGTGTCCATTCTTATCCGGGACTGTACTTTCACCATCATTTTCGTTAATTTCGCTTACTGCAATGTGCGTGTAACCAAGTTTTCCCTTCACTTCATCCAATAATCGCGTTGGTAGGAAGTTCTCCACCATCATCGGGTCATTTACCCACCTAAAGGTTTCTATATTTAGAGCTTCGGCATCCTCAACAGGACAAGGAATCAAATGAGTTTCTCTTACTTCTTTGAGATATGCTTCATACTTCAAGATACGTTTTTTCACTGTAAAAAGTTGTTAGGTGGTTAAAAAATATCGACATCGCCCAGTCCTTCGCGCACAATTTCTGGTTCATTGCCTGTCCAATTGACTACCGTAGAACCCGTCAATCCGCCCATACCGCCATCTACAATCATGTCTACGATTTTTTCGTATTCATCGTGAATGTCGATAGGGTCGGTCGGATATTCGATAATATCGTCATTGGTTTTCAGCGAAGTGGTGAGAATTGGGTTGCCGAGTTCGGCGACGATGGCTTGTACGATATTATTATCCGGTACGCGGACGCCAATGGTGCGTTTATTGTTTTTGAATAATTTCGGAACTGTATTATTCGCTTTCAAAATGAAGGTATACGCGCCCGGCAACACCTTTTTCATCGTCCTAAACATACTATTATCGAGCTGTATGGTGTATTCGGAAAGCTGACTCAAATCGCTGCAAATAATCGACAAATTCGACTTCTCCGGCTTAATACCCTTCAGTTTGCAAATGCGTTCCAATGCCTTTTTGCTATTGATGTCGCAGCCCATCGCATACACCGTATCCGTCGGGTAAATCACGATGCCACCTTTGCGCAGACAGTCCACAACGTGCTGGATTTTACGCATTTGAGGATTGTCAGAATTGATTTGTAGTAACACAGGTAAATACTTAAAACATTGAAAAAGATGCAAATATAACAATGTCTTCGCCAAATTGAAAATTGATAATGAAGAATTGATAATTAATTTACAAACGTAATTTATAATTAAATAAATTTCAATTATTTACAAAATAATTTTTATTGAAATTGGCTTGATTTAATGTTGAAGTTTCTATTTGACGAACACATTGATATAAACAATTATAAGGAGATTGTGGTGAGTCGTGTGATGAGCAGTAAAAGTACAGACGAATTCATTCATCATGTCAAATTTGCTTCAGTTTCAATCCTACCTAAAATGGATGTGGGTCTTTTTAATGATTAATGTATAACGATTAATGATTAATATAAAAAACGCATTAACTCATTATTTCATTCATTAATCATTAACCGTTAATCATTAACCATTATTTCCTACCTAAAATGGATGTGGGTCTTTTTAATGATTAATGTATAACGATTAATGATTAATATAAAAAACGCATTAACTCATTATTTCATTCATTAATCATTAACCGTTAATCATTAACCATTATTTCCTACCTAAAATGGATGTGGGTCTTTTTAATGATTAATGTATAACGATTAATGATTAATATAAAAAACGCATTAACTCATTATTTCATTCATTAATCATTAACCGTTAATCATTAACCATTATTTCCTACCTAAAATGGATGTGGGTCTAAAGGCAAAGCGTTCAGAGTGACACATTAAATGTTAATGGTTTCAATCCTACCTAAAATGGATGTGGGTCTAAAGAATGCTTGCATTTAGCAATTATTCAAAAAAACATAGTTTCAATCCTACCTAAAATGGATGTGGGTCTAAAGCGAGGCTATTCTAATGATATCCTCAAAAAGAAATGTTTCAATCCTACCTAAAATGGATGTGGGTCTAAAGCAATTCATCAGACCCTGCAGGTGAATTAGAAAAAGTTTCAATCCTACCTAAAATGGATGTGGGTCTAAAGTTACCCCAGGGTAAAGCCAAAGAAATGGCACGAAAGTTTCAATCCTACCTAAAATGGATGTGGGTCTAAAGTGTAGCGATACCTTTGCCCTTGAGGCAGAAGGTCAAGGTTTCAATCCTACCTAAAATGGATGTGGGTCTAAAGCGTACGATTCACTAATACGGAATTGGATGATAATGGTTTCAATCCTACCTAAAATGGATGTGGGTCTAAAGGATTGATTTTTCCTCAAGTGGTTGTGAGCTCTTTTTGTTTCAATCCTACCTAAAATGGATGTGGGTCTAAAGAAGGTAAGATGTGTGCAGTAGTGGCTGTGCGCAATGTTTCAATCCTACCTAAAATGGATGTGGGTCTAAAGGAATTATCGTCTTTCAAAGGAATCGAAAACGATTAGTTTCAATCCTACCTAAAATGGATGAGGGTCTAAAGCTGAGTACATCAATCAATGGGGACTCAGGGGAATGTTTCAATCCTACCTAAAATGGATGAGGGTCTAAAGTAGTCATAATAATCTTATTAATATTCTGTGTTTCAGTTTCAATCCTACCTAAAATGGATGAGGGTCTAAAGCTGAGTACATCAATCAATGGGGACTCAGGGGAATGTTTCAATCCTACCTAAAATGGATGAGGGTCTAAAGCATGCGTCGATGGTGTTGTTGTCGCAGAAAGCGATATGTTTCAATCCTACCTAAAATGGATGAGGGTCTAAAGCTCAAGAATAGAGGAAATAATGGTCCGCATTAATGTTTCAATCCTACCTAAAATGGATGAGGGTCTAAAGTGTTGCCTAACAAGCAATACCCATCCTAACGGAATGTTTCAATCCTACCTAAAATGGATGAGGGTCTAAAGTTGCTATCGCCAAGAGTGTAGCTGATAAATTTTTGTTTCAATCCTACCTAAAATGGATGAGGGTCTAAAGACGCATTTCTTGAAATGTTTAGGGGGTTTCCTGAAATGTTTCAATCCTACCTAAAATGGATGAGGGTCTAAAGAGCATTAATATATAATGCTTTGTTTTTGAGAGAGTGATATATTAGAAATTGGGGGTAGTTTTGTCATAATTCGTAAAACTGGTAGCCATAATGCTTTTTCCAAGAGACTTTTGTTATCTTGATGTAAAGATAGATTATTCAGTTGGAATTTCCAAATTTCTTTATAAAAAATAGTATTTAAATATAAATAGTATATCCGTTTGCCATGATGTAATCTGATTCGGCTTTGAGTTGCCCAAACACAATCATTTTACTTAGGTTAGTTGGATTAATTCGTAAAAAAATAATACTGTCGGTATCCTCATCACTTGCTTCAATCTTCTTTTGGAGTTCATCTTTCATTTGTTCAAAATAAGCATCTGCTACATGACCAATAAATACAGAAAGTTGTGCTCGTGCCAAGCCGTAATAAAATAATCTGTCTGCGATTTTTTTACGCAAATTATTATCTGTAATATCATAACAAACTAAATAATGCATGACTAATTTTGAATGGAGAATGACGCTTGGTGATTAGTTCATTAATTTACTAATCACCAATCATCATTCATTTTTGAGTAAAAACTGTGCAAATTCGCCTGCGAAATGATGAATGTGGTGTCGTGCGGTTGTAGTCTTTCCTTCAAATACGCGCTTTTGTTGCATCATTTCATTAAAAGCAGGAATAATGAATTGCTTACCGGATTTGTGTATAACAATGCCACTTTTTTCTGATAGTCTAAAATATTCAGCCAACAATTTTTCTTCCATACACCACCGAATCACCAACTCATCGACCCAAGGTCTAAAGGGTTCGATAAGGTCGAAAGTAAAGGTCGGTTTGCGGTGCCTATCAGTATGCAAAAATCCGAGATAGGGGTCAAGCCCGGTAGCGAGGCACGCGCCTTCGATAGTGCCGTACAGCATACCATAGAGGTAGTTGATAGTGGCATTGAATCGGTCTTGTGCGGGCTGTCGGCTGCGCTTCTCAAAGCGGTACTGCTCCGGCAATGCGGCAGAAAGGGCTTGCCAGTAGCGTCGTGCCATCGTGCCTTCGGTGCCTATGATATTATTGCCACAGTCGGGCAGCAATTCGAGCCGATACTGCTCTAATGCCCGGGCGTCGGTATTCATGGCATCTATGGTTTGGTGGAGTCCTTGTGCCTGTTGGGGTACTTGGTCGGCAAGCAGGCGCAGATTGGCGCACTGCCCTTCGAGCTTGAGCGCGAAAAGCGAGATGACCCACTCCGTGGCTTCGGGCGTGAGGGCATACATCGCCTGTCGGCGGCGTACCGTAGCGATATTGCCAAAGTAGGGCGACCATAGCCGCGCCTTTGCCCTTCCGGTACGGCTAAAAAAGAGCACAGGAATCCCATGCTCGGCAGCCAGCAGCACTGCCGACGAATGTATGATACATTGCTGCATAATAGCAATGCTCGTAATTCGCAAGGGGCTGATGCGCCGCGAGGTGTGTTTGTTGCCGACCATAAATGAACGGCTGTGTTTTTGAAGGGTCAATCCTTGTGTGTCGAGTACGAGTTGCATGGTTTGACGAGTTGCGGGTTGCGGGTTTTCGGGTTGCGGGTTGTGCGAGCGTCCAACTCGTCAACCCGCAACTCGTAACCCGTAACCCGTTAGTACGGAAATTCCAACCAACTTGCCGGGAGAAAATCGTCGGGCGGTTGTTCGGCGTCGTTGAGTTTTTGGAATATTTTTTTGGTCTCCGGGTCATTGTCACCGAGAATGTAGGTGGCAAAATTGGCTCTGCCGGTTACTTGTTGTCGGTACTTTTTGACCCAAGGGGCTTCTTGCTTTCCGAGTTGGTAATGTACCGAAAGTAGTTTATCGAGTTTGTCGATTTCCTGATAGAGTAATGGCAGATAATCGTCGGGTAATCTTACGCGGTCGGCGAGTACCAGTCCGGTGACGGTCTTAGTGTCGTCGGGTCCGAATCGTTTGAGTTTTTCCTCATTCATCTGAAAGTTGAAAGACTCAATGATGTCGCGTATTTTGTGAATGTCTTGGTTGGGGATTTCGCCGGGCGAAGAAAAGCTCATATCGTCGGCGAATCGCGTGTAAGTCCAGCCGCCCCATTGGGCGAGGTCGAGTAGTTTTTCGTCCAGTCCGATAGCGGCAAAGTTGGACAGCACGGGCGAAGTGGGCGCACCCATCGGTAATCTGCCTTTGTGGGTACACAAGCCCGTGAGTACCTCTGCCAGGTCGGTTTCGAATCCAAGATACGGATGTGTAAAAATGCGATAAACCGCTTCTGCCGTGACGGTATGAAAGAAGTCTTGCATATCGGCATTGAGCAGATGTGTCGTGTGTAGGTGTCGCTCGGCATTGGTGCGAATATTGCGCGGGTCGGGGTCGCGCCTGATGCCTTGCACAAAGCCGAAAGCGGCATCGGTACGCCTCAAAAAGTAAGCTGCCTGAAGGTAATCGTTGAGGCTGCGCTGTACGGTTTTGAGTGGCTCGTCGGGGTCTTCAATCCAACGTTTTTTGCCGTTGCGTTTGCGTACCCAAAAGATGTTGTACGAAGGGCTGCTCGCGATGAGACGCAGCCGATAGGCTTCGGTCTTGAGCAATACCGCCATGCGTTTGAGCGTCTTGGCGCGGCGTAGGCGGTTGCGGATGGTGTTTAGTTTTGTGAATGTCATAACGAGTTGCGAGTTGCGGGTTACGAGTTGCGAGTTGTGGGTTGCGGGTTTCGGGTTTTCGAGTTGCGAGTTTTCGGGTTGTGGGTTGTGGGTTGTGCGATAACTCGTTAACCCGCAACCCGTAACTCGCAACTCGTAACCCGATTGGTCCGGGATGTCAAAGAACTTTGGTTCGGGTTGATATTGAATCACGCAAGATTACTGCCTTCAAATGATTCGATGTGTTTGCGTGGGTTGTCGGGGTCGGGTGTCCATACGATAGTATGGTCTTTTATTTTTTGGTTGATGCGTTGGCGTTGTTGGTCGTCTTTCATAAATATTTGTTGGGCTTCGGGCAGCTCAATGAGGTAGAAGGTGACGGTGTAGGGTTTGAAGAAATTGCCCTGTGCATCGGGTATTTCTTCGCCTTCGAGTTCTTCGATATAGGGTTCGAATTGTAGGCTTCGATTGCCTACCATTTGCCCGCCGATTTGTTGCCCCCATGTGCGGATGTCGCCTGTACCTGCAAGGTAGGCGTGCTCGCAACGCATGACCTCGCGGTAGCCTTCCCCCTTGCGGATTTTGAAGATGACAGTGAGGCGTTTGGGGAGTTTGCGCTCCCATTCGCGCATGGCATTGATTATCCAGATGCCGAGTGCGGTCAGGAAGGTGATAAAGCTGACCGTCGGGTTTATCCAACCGTTCCACGATTTGTATATGCCCGATTCGGAGTTGCGAAATATCAAAAGCGTCACCACAAAACCCAAAACCAGACTGAGTATAAACCGCCAATGCTTTCCGATGATGTATTTAAATTTTATCCAAGTTTTCATGTTAGTACGAGTTGCGGGTTGCGGGTTTTCGAGTTGCGGGTTTTCGAGTTGCGAGTTGATGATAACTCGCTAACTCGCAACTCGAAACCCGTAACCCGTAACCCGTTACGACATATATCCATAACCAACGGCGGTTTTTGCGCCGATGCCTTGTTCTTCGAGGGCACTTTTGAGCCATTCTTTGGTTTTTTTCAAGAGTTGTTTTTTATCGGTTTCCGGTGGTACATTATTACGAATGCCAATCACAAAACTAAATGTAGTATCTACAACGGTCAGGAAATTGACGGGAACGGGTTTGTGATAGTCTGCGGGGTATTCGGTTTTGTTTTTGGGTTGGTAATATGGCGTGTAATGCGGGTTCATCACGTCTGGTTTGATGGTGGGTGGCGTTTTGGGTAGCGCATCGTAGAAGATGATATTGCCAGCTTGTTCCTGAGTGCCGAAAATGCGCTTGATGTCGTCGTCATTTTTGTCATTGTCGGCTACCTGCGTGTGTACGTAAGCATTGACCATACCCTTGATGCCGCTCGCCGGGATGTAGGGAAAGCCGTATAAATGGTGCAGGGTCATGGAGGTTTCATAGACGGATGCACCGCCCAAACCTACGACCAATCGCCAATCTACTTTGAAGTCGGCATTGGCGAGGTGGTCTTCGCCGTGGAGTTTTGCCGCACTTTGGTATTGGTCTTTGCAGACCTGTTCGATGAGGTCTTTTTGTTGGTGAAAATCAAATTGGAGGCGGTGCGTGACCTTGCGTTTACCTTCTGATTTTTCAAAGAAAAACCTGAAATCCTTCTCTCCGTTTTTTCTGTCAAATTCGCCGTAACGAGCGTATTTGTGGAATTTTAGGTAAAAATTGTCCACATCCCGAATACGCGAAGCCGTCACGTCGTAGGGCAAGCAGGTGTCCCGGATGCTGAATGTATCGCGGACATCCACCTGCCGTTTTTGCGGATTTTGCTGTACTTGCCGTTGGGCTTTTCGCTTGGCTTCGCGGTCTTGTTTTTCGGCTTCGGCTGCTGCGGCTTTTTTGGCTTTGGCTTCTTCTTTTTGTTTTTCTATACCTGCGTCTTTTGGTACGTCTTTGCCGTCCACGACGATTCTGATGATTCGGGCATTTCCCTTGTCATCCTCTCCAAGTTCAAATTGGCAAGTTTTTTTATCAAAAGATTCGCGGTCAGAAAAAGTAAATTCTTTGGGTACAGAGTATTCCTTCCCATCCGATTTTATTTTACCGCCCAATTTTTTGCTCACTCTTAATGTTCCTTCTTTCATGCTGTTTGATTTTGATTGTTATTGCCTTCGTCTTCTGTTATCAGACCTTCGGCAAATCGGCGCATCCACTGAAATAGTGCCAATACTTCTACGGTGACAGCGCGGTATTTTGCCGAATCCAAGTTGATGATGTATTCGGTGAGGTCTTCACCCGCTTGGATGTCCATGAGGTATTTTCTGTTTTCGGCAAACCAGTTCGTAACCTGTGTGTAGATAAGCCCATAGGCATTGGATTTATTGCGCTTACCCTTTGCCAACACAAAAGCAAAAGTAGCTCCCAAGCCGTTGGTTTTTATTATCATCGGGATGCGCTTGACGTAGGCTTTGTATTCTTTGGCGGTTTTGCCGCCGAGTGCCTTGCCTGCCTCTGCAAATTTGTAGGCTTGGTTGGCGCGGTTTTGTTCTATGCCTCTGATGCTTGTTTTATTTTCGCTCATGATGTATTGTTTTGTCAACGTAAAACGATTTTGCAAATCGTTATTCGTCAGCGTGACGATTTACAAAATCGTTTTACGTTGTTTGATTTGAATAATTAAAAATGGTACGTACCAATCCCTTCCCAATCGTGGCACTACCCCCGATTTGTACGACATCGCGCAAGCCGTCTTTGAAAAATTGCATGACAGCACCTGCTTCGTTGTTTTGTACTTGCTGAAAAATGCCTTTTTTCTTTACATCCACGAATGTCGGTGCAGCCAATATCAGCGAATACATGACGGTTTCGGTGGGCAGGTATTCTTCGGTGAATAATGCGCCCCCGACTACTGTGCCTGTGGTCGGATCTATTTTGGTACGGGTAATGACTTCAGTAGAAAGCTGAACGAAATCTCCGAAAGCCGTATCTGATACGATGATGAGGTCTTTTTGAATCTTGCCGTGCCAATAGCTGCCTTTCTCAAAAAGGGTATCGGCAAGGTAGGTGTTGAGCGGGTTTTCGCCGACTTTTACGTCATTTTTAGTGCTTGTGGTGAAGGCATATTCTTCGAGAATGACGAGGTCGGGCGTGGCTTTGAGTGTGGTGTTGTCTGATAAGGTAAAAGCCTTCATTTCTTCCTTATCGTCAGGATTCGGTATCCCGCTAATGCTGAAATCGGCATTGGCAATTTTCATATCGCGCTCAAATTGTCGCAATACACGCGGACACGTCACCCACGCAAATACGCCCTTGACCGAGCGCACAGGAAAGAGCAACAGTCGCGCATCCGTGAAACCGAGTGCGCCTGCGTGTGCGTCACCGTCTTCGGGTCCGAAGGCGAGTTTGATGGCATCTTCGTATTTTGGTTGCGGATGTTTGGTGTTATTGTCCGCCTCAAAATCGTGGCGCAAAGCACCCTTGAGGCTCGACCCTTCTATCTTCGGGAAGCCCGTATGTCGCTCACGCTGAATCGGTAAATCAACAATGCCCAAATCGCTGCCGCTACCCGCATGAAGCGGCGTTTGGTTGATGAGAAATAGTGGCTGTTTTATTTTAAACATGATTGTGAATTTTTATTTTTAATAATTTGGAAATCAATCGTTTTCTGGAATTTGAATTTTTTGAAGGTCGTCTTTAGTTATTGTTCTTCTAAAAAGATTTTGATATACTTTTTCGTCAGTTGGGTCGCCTATTGTGAATAGGAAGGCTTTGAATTTGATTTTGTAATTGTACCTATGGACAACGTCTTTTAATATTTTCATTCTACTGACAAAATAAGAGTTGTTTTTATCCACACCATTGAACATTTGAGCAATAATATAGTGTACTTCTTTAGGGTCTTTCCCAAATTTACGGATAAAATGATCTAATTTCTTGGCTTTTAATTTGTATTTGACATTACCAATTTGACCGAGTATCGTACCAATTAATTTCACCTCTATTGCTACATAATTATCGTAATTGTCCGTACCTATTTCATTATCGAATAGTAGTATGTCGATTTCTCCGTCATGGTTCTTTTCCGATGTCGCATCAGGTTTTTCTATAATGACACCTACTTTTGATTTACTATATGTAATATCATGCGATTTGTAGCTATTATTTTGAAAATACTCATACATCTTATACTCTACGATGTGGCTTGTTGTGTTCTTTTCAGAGATTGACATATTGGATTCCACATACTCTCTGAATACGTGTCCCCAGCCAGTAATTTCATAAGTCAATCCGGGTTTATTACTGTCTTTTATCAATCTGTATTCTCTTAGCTTCTTGATAATTTTAGGGGAAATATTATTGACAACTGATTGACTTTTGTTATTTTCAATATATCCTCTTTCATTGATATAAGGTGCAAGTTCCTCTGCAAGTCCCCAATCAATCCCGATAGGCATTGTCGGAATTTCAATTAATGCCTCGCTATCTTCATAGATATAATTCACAGGAACATTCATCACCTGTCCGAGTATGGTCAGTATCGGAATAATGGCTTTGTAGCCACCCGTTACGTTGAGGATAAGTTGTATTTCTTCTTTCTTGTCTGTGGCTTTTTTATCCTTTGTTTTCTGAATAGCATTAATCAAATTTGCAAATCCTTTCTCTGCCAAATCCTCTGAATCTTTCACTTGCAAACCATTGATAATGTGTTCGTCAGGCGAAAAATAAATCGTTTGCGTTCCGTCATAATAATCTTGTATGACCGCTGCCGCCATTCTCGAAAGTATGGTATCGGTAGCCAACAGGTAAATCTCAATTTTGTCATTGGGATATTGAGGAATGATTTTGTCAAGGCTTTTGACTTCGGCAGATGCTTTCCCTTTATCCCTTTTCAGAAAATCCAATAAAGATTTTTTGCAGTCTTCAATATCATCCTCAAATTTGTCCCATTCCGATTCCTGTTTTTCTTCCAAGTCAGAAAACTCATCTTTGAGGTTTGGTAATTGGCTACCATGTTCCTTATTGTAATTTCCAATAATGGAAGTACCTACGGTCGTAATAATTCTTCTAATCATGGTTTATTTATTTTTCCGATAAATGCCAATCCGAAACCTTCTTTTGGGCGGTAGTCGGATATGGAAGGTGATGTTTTCAAAGCGTCAATAATCTCTTGAATACTTCCGTTTTGAATTTCAAAATAATACACACTACCCGCAGGTACGGCACGTAACATGGGTTTAGGTTGTTGTTTTTTTACGTCAAATCCACCAATGCTGACAGGTTTGCCTACGGCGCAAGTCATTAGTTTTACTTGCGTATTGGTTTTGGGAAATGTACCTGTAAGCGTATTTTCATCTATCCAATTTGGCAACCACCCCTGTTCGAATAAGGCGGGAGTACTCAGATATAATTTGAATTTATCGCCATTGAATACCGATTCGATATTGCCAAAGGGTTCTATTTTTTCATAGATGGCACTTTTTCCTTCCCCACCAATACGCAGTACACCGTTTTCCGGCAATGCAAGGTTGGAATATGTAACCGCGAGATTAAAAAAGTGATGGTCTTCTGTTTTCGGACGAATCATATTGATAAAATACAATTGCCCTTCTTCCGCAGCGCGTGATTGCTTGGAAAGCCCTACACCTACTTTGGATTCTTCTTGGATAAGCTCGGTACGTTTTTTAAATCTGAATTTACTTGCACTCAAATTCAGATATTTTTCCAATGTCTTGCGGTTGATAAAAGCATTGGTCAGCCCTTCCACTTTTCCGTCTTTGCAGAGCATAAAATCTGTTTTGGCATTGGAATATTCGCCCTTATCATATTGCTTATATTCCAACAACTCTGCTTCGTTATCTTTCTTGTCTTTAAAAGTTACCAAATCAAGCGGTGCGGGGAAATATGGTATCGAAGATGCTCCGGCAGCCACGCTGTAAGCTATATGTTTGATGACAAGATTTTCTGTTGCATCTTTACCAATCATTTGAAATTGTTGAAAATCCGGTTGATTTTCAGCGAAATAAGTGGTTCGTAATGCGCCGTAAATCACAGAAGGTGAGGGTGGAAAAAGCCCGCTTCCGGTCGTTTCCTGTCCCATAGTGAAGGGTTTGCCCCCACGAAAAAACAGCGTATCCAATGCTGATATATTGATAGTTTGCATAATTTTTAAATTTTACTTTCGATAAATGCACAAGTATCAAGTGCATTGAGGAAGTTATTTAATCTGCGTTTTTCGTGAAGTGCCAGAACCGCATCCGTGAGTAGCAATACATCCTCATTCGCAGGTTTTTGTTCTCTTTTTGAACGGTGTTTGATGAGTCTTTGAAGTTCGGTTTTAATCATATCACGATTTTCAAACGGGTTATTTTTTTCACCCTTCACATCACAAATACGCTCCAACATATCCCGAAATTCAAAGACAAATTTTGAACTGAATTTTTCTTTTAACAAATCAATAATTTTGTCGAACCGCTCTGTCGTCCACTCACCCTTCTTTTTCCATTTATAAATGGTTTCATTGATTTCACCGGATTTTTTCAAGACGGCTATGGCGTAGGCGTTTCTATTACCGCCTTGTTCGCTTTTCGCTTTTTTCTCCATTTTTTTCGCCCATTGGAGTACATCGCCAAGCGGGTGTTTGTATTGAGCAATGACGATTCCGGCAGAAAAGGTAAAGTCTTCTGTAATGCCGTATTTTTGTTGATTTTCAGGACTTTGTAAAACCGCATTAATCGTAGTGTCAAAGGCTTCGCGTAATTCTCTGAGGACTTTAAACAGATGTTCGAGCGATACAAAACCCAGAAAATCATCGCCTCCAGCATAGACGGTTTTACCTCGCCAATCTTGCGGGTTTTCGCCTTTACCTTCCATAATGTCGTGCGCCTTTTCCGCAAAATCACCTAATAATTTGGAGAATAAATTTTGGAAATCTTTGAGATTATCGAGCTTGTTGCCGTCCAAATATTCACCGGACATCCACTTGCCCATTTTATCACCGTCGAAGGAAAGGGCGGCGTAGTATTTTGGGATTTGCTTGTACTTGGTGTGTTTACCAATAATGTATTTGGGGCGTTTATCCTTAATGCACTCCTCATGCCATTTTCTTAATAGCTTGATAGTTGCTTCATCAATATTTTTTCCGTAATTTTTTTGTATATATTTTGCATTTATATTTTCTTTATAATAAAAGTGCGACTCAAATGTTTTTACGTCAATGGTGTCCATAAACACATTTATGTAGCTTTCTGTCTGCATATTTTGAATAACCGTATTGACACATACATCAGCTACAGACGGAAATGATACCCGTTTTTTATTCAGGTCGGGCTTCCAACATCTCTTGACAAAATCAATGGCGCACAATCCTTCGCCTATGCTAATGAGTTGTTTATCTTCTCGCACCTTCGACCAGTCTAATACATCCAAATTTTTAATTTCAGTGGCATACACATTGTCTTTGTAAAAACCTTGCAGGTAGCGGTGTCGAAATTTATCTGTGGAATTAAAGTGATAAAATAAAGCGTTGCGCTCACCACTCAATGAGCTTTTTCGCCCTGTTTCTTTGAGTTGATTGAAGTAGCGGGTGTTCTTGGTTGCGCCGAGTAAGTTTTCGATTTGTGTGTATTTTTTCTCGTAACTGTCTTTGTTTTCCTCGTAAGCTACGGCTGCCCAATAGATGTCGAGAAAATCGTCAATTTGTTTGTCAAACCCTGTGACGCTTTGGTCGAGAAAGCAACTTTCTAAAGTCTTGTAAGCCAATTTTTTGTACTTGTCTCGGATGTGTTCTTCGAGGTGTTCGCCAAGCTGCCGAGCATCTACGTCAATTACCGCCAAAAAGCGATTGGGGATAGAAGCATTTGTTTTAGTGACGACATCCGCGTGCGGAAATACAAACTCTACATTCGGACATTTGCTTCGTAGTTCTTGCGTGGCTTTCCTCACCAACTCACACAAAAGCTGACTTCCTGCGTACAAATCCTGCGTCTTACGTGCCTGATAGATAAAAGACTGCACCGGACCTATCGTAAATAAGAATAAATGTTTTTTACCTTGACTCATAGTATTTGGATTGTATTGAGTGAATGGATGAAATCTTGTTTGATGGTGTTTTGGGGTGGTTTTGGATAGACATTTTTTCGCTGCTCCCTTGACGATACTTTAATATCGACTCCGGCAGGAAGCAAAGTGCTATTGAAATTGACCAACAAGGGATAATATTTTCCGCCAATCTGCACAAGGCTGATAAATAGGCTTGATGCACTGCGATTGTACTCCTCACTTGCAGTATCTACGGTAGCACTTTTTCTGTCTTTTTTGAATCGGTAAGAAATCGGTAGCCCAAAAGATGCCTTTTCAATAGTGGAAATATGCGAACCGTTGTCAATATAATCTCTGATATTACTTGCGTCTTTTCCGCCGACTTCCATTCTGAATCCCTGAAATTCCTGCCCTATAAAATCCAGCGCATCATCTGCTTGATGATGTACTTTGTTGACGAGATGAACACCCACGTTTTGTAAAGTATTAAATGGAGTCTTATTTTGTATCGAATGAATTCCCGTGCTTTGCATAATGATTTCGATGCCCTTTTTCAAGTCCTTCGCCCAAGCATCCGCATCTCGCGCACCCGACACAAAATCAAAGTCCAAATCGCCGCCGACATCTACTCCCGTAATCACAAAACTCCCTCCGCCTCTACGCGAGCGACTCCCGATACCACCGAGATTTGCCAATAGCCAAAAGGCATAAGCTGCTTCCCGCAACATGCCCTTATCCTTACTTTTCAGGATGACCTCAAAATTAATATCGTCAAAATAATGGCGTTTATTCGCGCCCATATCCATAGCGTAAAACAGGTAATCAATTCCCATTCCTGCCCCTTTCGTAAATTGTTTTTCTCGCAGTCTTTCGGATGTCTTACACCTCAAAATGACCTTGCTACGCTGCTCAGTATTTCCGAAAATATGGCTTTCTTTTTCTTTGAGTTTTTCGATAGTAAGATGCCCGTGCATCGCTCGCCACCAATAACGCATCGCTCCTTTGATAGAAGGCGGTCTAAGGTCCGGTTCGCCATCGGCACCGCCGAGAAACATAGGGGTGATAGATTGACATTTGAAAATTATCTTATGCATAATTATTTTCTTTTTTGCTTATTGTTAATCGTTCTGATGACGCCAAACCCCTTACTTCCACCTTTCCCCACACCCAAATACTGCGGTAAAAACATATTCGTACTAAACTCAACGTCAAAACATTGGACACGCACACGCTTGTATTGAATACGATTTTGACGAATGATGTTGGTGACATTCACTTCAAGGCGTTTTTCCAATTGCCAATCTAAGCCCGTAGCAAAAGAAAGTAGATTGCCCACTAAAATGCTGCTTAGAAACTCATGGCGTTCTGCCTCTGTTTCGAGTGCATTATATTTGGCAAAATTGTGGGAGTTCAGTGCCTGCCATTTGTAGAGGCGATAGGTGAAATCGCGCTCCCATATCTGCATGTTGTACTCGCGCATGTTAAGGCGGTCAATCTTCATATCGTAGTGCGTACCGGCGATATTGAGTGACCAGTCGGACTTGGAGAAAAAACGGTGGGCTTCCTCTACACATTCTTCCAAAAACACAATCATCGGACGACCACCCATAGCCATTTTATATTGGATTTTCGGAAAGCGGTAATGGTATTTTTTGTGTGTAAATAAGAGGTCATCCGTTGGTGTGCTGTCATTATTATGATTATGAAACCAGTCGTGTTCCAAACCGACCTTTGCAGCGACGGCAGCGCGAAATTGACCGATATGATACACCGGAATTTGCGTGTCAAAGGTGACGGTCAGCATACGCATTTTTCGTAGACCTTCTAATGTGGCAGTTGTATTCATATTAAGTTTAAGCGTGAAATTACATATTATTTTTATTAGAATTTGGGGTTTGTGAATTGGAGTTTTCGCAGGTTTGGGGTGGGGTTACAGGCTTCATTTGCTGTCAATAGAAAGGGCTTGAGTTACAGGGTTCGTGTGTCCTTGTTGAATTATCTTTGGCGCAGTGCCGACCAGACGGTACGTTCTGATAAGTGAAGGCGATTGGCGAGCATTCGTATGGTTTCGGTTTTGCGCCCTTCGTATTTTGGTAGTTCTCGCTCAAACTCCTGTCTTATCACAAAGCGACGTATCGCCGAACCTGCTATCAACTGCTTGTCTATCAAGTAAGTGATTAGTCTATCTATCGTTACTTCATATTGATGCTTTTTGCAGTAGGCACGAAAACTCGTTGTGAGGTCGCGTTGAAAAGTATCTAATATTTGTTTTTGCATGTTGCTTTCTCCTTTTAAATGCAAAGTACGGCAATAGATTTACTGCAAACAATTACGAATATTCAGGATTTCCTCTCCGTTTTTTGAAAAATTATTGAAATTTGTTTTGTATTATAAATTGATAATCAATTAGTTAATGCTTAGTTTGAAACAAATATTTTCCCTTTTATTTTTTCAAAAAAAGAATAATAAAAAATAATTTACTGAAGGCTTCGACTAGTTATTATTTACTGATAAAGGTATTACAGAAAATAGAAAATCAATGGATTATTCGTATTTAAATTACGCGAATTACTCCGTAAAAATTCACTGATTTGCTTATTTTCGGTTAATATTCGATGAAACGATATGTTTTGACGACGAAGATATGTGAGAGGAATTGTTTTTTGATGGGTTAATATTTAACTTGAAGGGAACTATCTGATTGAGTTTTTTGTATAGATTGTGTTAAGTACTTTGAAAATGTGAGTAAACCACTAAAATTTATTTTTTAATTGGACACAATATGTCCACAAATATTGACATAATGAAAGAAATATTTCATTTGACTTATTCTCCTCCAGATAAAGAGGAGAAATGTAACATACTAATGGTATGTAATGCGGATCTGTCTAATAATAGCGAAGATTCCAAACTTATCCCAAGCGAATCTACAAAGTCCTCCGGTAGTGGAGGTTTCAAACCTGACTCGGACATACTTAATAAGTTCTTTAAATTGATGATAGTTATTGCTCTTTGTGTTAAGACAGGAACTATACTTCCCTTTTTGCTGCACTTTTTAGATGTACCAAAAGTGAAGCGTTTCTTCCAAAAATCGAAACTCTTTTGGAAAGAATGAGTTGATTGAGACTTTACAAAGAAGGGGGCATTAAGCCCCCTTTTCTATTTGTACCAAACCTTATTTTAGTGGACTGCCGACAAGCGACAGGGTTTAAAGAATGTAACATAATAAAAATATGTTATGCGAATTCTGTCTCAATCCTTGCTTCAAGATTTGGTCGTGTGCAATATTACGCACACACAAGCACATTACAAAGCTAAATTCAAAAAAAGTGGTGTGCATGTACTTGTTATCAGTACAATTTTCTTGCACAAAAAGTTCATTTTTAACAAATAGATTGTGTATTGTGAATTGATTTTAAGATATTTGTGCCCTTAAAATATACTTTTCATTTCCCTTCGATTTTCCTTATGAATACCACTAAAATAAATAAACTACTGAAAGCCTTGCCAAGTGATGTAGTCGCACAATTCGGTAAAACATTGAAGCCTAAAACTGCTATACAACGTCTTTTTATGTACCTCAATAACCCCAAGAAAGATTTGTTCGATACAGATAAAATGTCGAGATACGTATTTCAAAAACAACGTGCTAATCCTTCAAAGAGTCTCCAAAATGAAGGCTACAAACTATATGAGGAACTTGAACAATGGCTCATCCAACAAGAACTCAAAGCCGACGAACTCACCCAAAATCAACTCCTCTCCAAAGCCCTCAAACGCTATAAAGCCACCGATGCTTATTTTAAAACACTCCAAAAAAGAGAAGAATTAATCGAAGCACAAACGCACCGCGATATGTGGTATCATTTGGATTGGATGCGATTAGCACATGAGCAATATTTTGATTCGACTAAGGATTTTGGTAGTGCCGAGGCGGCTGAAAATTTTGCGGAAATAAAACATCATTTCGATGAATTTTGTACTTTGGGGCAGTTGGTATACCTGATGGAACAACACTCGCGGCATACGATTTTTAAGTCGCCAAAAATATGGAAAGAATCCAAAAAATACGCCGTTAATGCTAACCAAAAACCACTGGTACAATTGTACAATTTATTACTAAATATCAATCAAAACAATGATAATGAATTGTATAAATATAGCTTTTTGCCTACATTGGAAAAATACATAAACGAACTATCTCCCGAAGACCGTTCTACGCTGATAAACCTTCAACTCAACTATATCATAAGACGCATAAGGGCAGGTGATATGGATTTTATAAACGAACGTTACAAAGCATATCGCATAGCATTGGATAAGGGCTATTTAGAGCATGACAGGTCTTTGTATACCGGGCATTTTCTAAATGCTGTTATTACAGCAGCAGTGTTAGAAGAGTTTGAATGGTGCGAGCAACTCATTCTAAGTGCATCAGATAGACTGAAAGGCGAGGTCGAAAATACCGTCCGGTTGGCATGGGCTTTCTTTCATTTTTATAAAAAAGACATTAATAAAACTCGTCAATTATTGGACGAAATTACGTTTGAAAATATCAACTATCGCCTACGGAAACGCTCACTAAATGCACAATATCATTACGAATTTTTTCGGATGGATGAGGAGAAAGATACTGAGCCATTAATGTATTTTTTGAATGCCTACGAACAGTTTATCGGACGTGAAAAAAAACGTATCAGTGATGATATTTGCGAAGCGAATATAAATTTTATTAATTTATTAAAAAAAATGGTAAACCAACCACATCGGTCTAAAAAAATACTCACCGATACGCTTCAAAATACCGAAAAACAACTAATTGCCAAAATTTGGTTGTGGACATTGGTTGAAGAATAAATGGGTGGCTGTCCGGTAGAGCCGGACAGCCACCGTACTTACGCTTCCACCCAAAAGTAGGCTTCAATCGGTTTGCCGTCAAAAATCACACGCACTAGATACACTCCACTGCCAAGTTCCAACTTTGAATATCGGAACGAACCGTAACTCTTCCCTTCAACACTATCCACTAGCAGTCTATCCACCAAACGGATTAACTCAAAGGTAAATTCGCCTTCACCACGCACGGATATATCCACAGAGCTACGCCCCTGCACTACATCTACCGCACCATGCCCCATGCTCATCACAAGTGCATCGGTTGAAGTCAATAAAGTCTCCGCTTCGGGAGTCTGTACAAATAAAGAAAACGCTAATGAAAAATAACATAAATAACGCATAATCAACTAATTTAGAAATATAAAAAAATCAAATTCAAATTTTTGTTATGCGATGATTTTAAAATATTTAATTAGTCGTATAAATGTTATTTATGTATTTAATAGCATGACATTGAACAATATCTGTGTTACGGACATAGCAAAGCCATTAGCGGATTTCGCTTTGTTTTTACATTTAAAAAAATAAAATAGAAAAGCCTTATACGGGAATGTATAAGGTGCGGAATTACCATTTTCTACTATGAATTATCAAATTTTTCAAAGAACTAAGTAAACACTTTTTATTTTTTTTGTATAAGTATTACTTAAATTCTATGTTGAAAAAACGATATTCATCTATTATGAAAATGGTGTTTTTTTGCGAGTTGTTAGGAACAGGGTTTTAATAAATGCAGGTTCTTGACGACTTTATTTTTTTCTTTTTCAAGGCATGAAAACCGCGCATAGCCGAGCTATACAAGGATTTTCATAACGCAGAAAAAGGGAAAAAGAAAAAGTCAAAGTCAAAATCTGCATTTATTGAAACCCTGTTCCTTATTGTGCTAACGGACATTTATTAAAAATAGTTCGCAAGGCTGATGTTTTTTTTAAATAATGACGAAATAATAAGTTGGACATCTCGACGGGATTATTTTGTGCTTGCTCGATAGCTACCGCAAACGGTGGACGGTGAACGAGAAGGTTAAGGAATAAGGGAAGACGAAAAAAATAATCTACCCGTCTGAATTGTTCTTTTTCTTATATGTTTCACTTAGTGAAAGAAAATAAATAACTTGCCCCATTATGCTTGTTCTTTTCCCTTCTAAAAAACACAAA
>Ga0209303_1000185_pt1 | contig 58214 bp, 49 predicted proteins | sample SidtaG_3_FD_187449 | JGI IMG/M metagenome (GOLD analysis project Ga0209303, IMG submission 187449) | Marine algal microbial communities from Sidmouth, United Kingdom - Sidmouth_Asex1 metaG (SPAdes) (version 2) | ecosystem: Host-associated > Algae > Red algae > Unclassified | place: Sidmouth...
TTTTTTCCCCGCGTCCGCAGCCCGGGCGATTACTTTGCCGGTGGCGGGGTTACGGATCGGGAAGGTTTTGCCCGTAGGTGCCGGGAGGAGGGCCGGATTGGTCAATTTCATGTGCGCAGTTGTAATTCAATAACCATTAATGGCATGGATGCGCTCAAAGTAACTAATAGTGACGGGACGGAACTCTTAACGACGTAAGTGGTCTGATCTTACTGAATCAGCCCGGTTAGAGCGGATGGTAACCGCTTCGGAGTCCAGGGGTTTCAAGTGCAAACGAATGTCGGCAAGGTAATCAGCCATTACTGCATCCCGCGTTCGCGCCTGAAAATATTTGTCCTGACAACGGTGTTTAATTTTTAACTTGCCGAAAATTTAGCAAGCATGGATAAAGTATGCGCGAACGCAGGTGCAGCAATAGTTGGAATTAGCAACGACATGACCCTCATGCTGGGTGGCTTCGGTCTCTGTGGGATTCCCGAAAACTGTATCGCCGCCCTCGCCGAAAGCGGGGTGACCGGTCTGACTTGCATTAGCAATAATGCAGGTGTCGACGATTTCGGCCTCGGCCTGCTGCTCAAGAACCACCAGATCAAAAAGATGATCGCCAGCTACGTCGGCGAAAACGCCGAATTCGAACGCCAGATGCTCTCCGGCGAACTGGAAGTAGACCTGATCCCCCAAGGCTCCCTCGCCGAACGCTGTCGCGCTGGTGGTGCCGGCATCCCCGCATTCTTTACCCCGGCCGGCTACGGTACCGAAGTCGCCGAAGGCAAGGAGGTCCGCGAATTCAACGGCAAGCCCCACATCCTCGAAGCTGCCCTCACCGCCGATTTCGCCATCGTCAAAGCCTGGAAGGGCGACCGCCTCGGCAACCTGGTCTTCAAGGGCACCGCCCGCAACTTCAACCCCGTGATGGCCATGGCCGGCAAGGTAACCATCGCCGAAGTAGAAGAACTCGTAGAACCCGGCGAGCTGGACCCTAACTACATCCATACTCCCGGCGTCTTCGTACAGCGTATTTTCCAGGGTAACAGCTTCGAGAAGCGCATCGAACAGCGTACGGTTCGGGAGAAAGTAACGTAGTTCGGTTAACCATTTATTTGTCCCGGAGGGGACGACCTCAGATTGACCCGGAACAAGCGCAGTGCCTTTCCCGGAGTAAAAGAAAACCAATGCTAGACAGAAACCAGATAGCCCAACGCATCGCCCAGGAACTACAGGACGGCTGGTACGTAAACCTCGGCATCGGCATCCCCACCCTGATCGCCAACTACGTCCCCGACGGCATCAGCGTAGAGTTCCAGTCCGAAAACGGCATCCTCGGCATGGGCCCTTTCCCCTTCGACGGCGAGGAGGACGCCGATATGATCAACGCCGGCAAGCAGACCATCACCGCCCTGCCCGGCGCGGCGATCTTCGACTCCTCCACCAGCTTCGCCATGATCCGCGGTCAGCACATCCAGCTAACCGTACTCGGCGCCATGGAAGTAGCCCAGAACGGCGACATCGCCAACTGGAAAATCCCCGGCAAACTCGTCAAGGGCATGGGTGGCGCGATGGACCTCGTCGCCTCCGCCGAGAACATCATCGTAGCTATGATGCACACCAACCGCAAGGGACAATCCAAAATCCTGGAAAGCTGCACCCTGCCGCTTACCGGCGTTGGTTGCGTTAAAAAGGTAGTGACCAACATGGCGGTGCTGGAAGTCCTGGGGGATGGATTTAAGCTACTCGAACGGGCTCCCGGGGTTTCGGTGGAGGAGATTCGGGCGGCTACTGCTGGGCGGTTGGTTGTTGAGGGGGATGTGCCTGAGATTTTGGTTTGAGGGTGTTTCTAGCTTTTTTATGGTAGTTTTTGAAACAGTATGCTATCAAAGTGTTTCAGACGGTTAAAAGGGGCGAAATTTTGCTGTTCATAACTCCGCTTATGTTAAGTTAGTTTGGTTCTTAATCTAAGTATTCATAATTACGCCATTGGGTGTTTTGCCCAAACCATCATTTTTATACATTTTGAGTAAAATCAGTTCGCTTTTACTTAAAATTGCCGAACCAAATTCGCTTTCCTTTCGATATTCTTGAAAAGATAGTCAGTGACTTATGCTTGTTAACCATCCTTGTTATTCGCTTTTTTATACAAATTGCGAACTCCTTTGAAAAAGTCGAGGAATTTCAACCTCTAATGAGGTGTGGAACATTATCAGTTGAAGCTTTCAGAAAGCGAAGTGGAAGCCAGATGGCTGCCTCCTTACAGCTTTTTCAGTGAAACAGTATGTATAGTAGCCAAGGTCACTATAAACATGAGATAGGCCATCTTTCTAATGAAAGATGGCCTATGCAAAACTAAAGAAGTCTTATTTAAAACTGTAAGAACCTATAGCCCAATCCGAATTGAAATGCAGTTATACGATTGTCAAAAGAAATGGGCGTTGGAACATCCTCAACTTCAACTGGTCCATCTGATGCAGAGCTTATTTGCTGGCGCAAATTAAGGTGTAAAAGAAAGCGACCATAGCCTAAATCAATTCCTGCATTGATTTTTAAAACAGAGCCGCCGAAAGAACGATTTAGAGCATTTTGGATGTTAATTGCTCTTACTTGTCCAGGTCTATCAGCGATTTTATCAACATAACCAGTTTCATTTACAGGAAATGAGTAGGTAATTCCGATCTTAGGGACCACTTCTAAACTGCCTAACTTGATCTTGTAAGATGGCAATACTGAAATATCGACTCTATCTGGAGCGTAAAACAAACTTCTTGTTTGGGGCCCAAACATCCCATTATTTTCAGTAGGGTCCCTAAAGAAAACGCTATAAGCAGTTCGACCATAATCAATTTGAGTTTGTATACCAAACTGATCATTTAACGTCCAGTCAGCTTTAGCTCCTATAAAGAATGATTGTTCTGGTTCCGCTTTTGTTTTGCCAAAACCAAACTCAAACTCTAAATCAGATGCATCTACAGGGGAGACTAATCGATGGATGGTAATTTCACCACCAACTAAGAGACTCACTCCGTTGAGCTGACTCCATACGCTTGCAGGAGTAAGCAACCAAAGAAGAATCAAGATTAGGAATGGATATTTCATACCGTTTCTTTAGATTCGATTAATTGACGGTCTGTCTAACTTGAAAGAAAACCCAGTCTGAGTTATACTCAGTTGGAGGGGTTGTTCCATGGCAGTACTCAACCAAGTTTTCTCCTAACCGATCAGAATTATTTTTAATTTTGATCGATGCGCTAACTTCTTGAATTGAGACTTCGACACCGAAAACCTTAATTGTAGGCTTAAACTTAATTCCTAGAGTAATTTCAGGGCCACCATCAACTTCTTCCCATGTATAATTCATTAGACTGCCTTGAATTTCTGGTAGCCAAGTGATAACATCTTTGAATTCACCGTTAAAATGATCAATGTCGCAGTGAAACCAAGTACATGTTCTCAAATCATCAGAGCGGCCAAACCAAGATTTCCTTAGAGTAGTTGGCCCGCCACCAGCATTCCTAAAAGTGATATGAACTCTTATTTCGTGTTCTCCGTCAAGCCATTCATTGGCATCACGCCAGCGGTCCATATCAACGAATCGACGGAAAGAAACTTGATCCATGTTTTCATTCTGAGCGCGGTCAGAATCCTCACAAGGAAACTCTGTTGATCTGAATGTAATAGGAGGGTTCGGTGGGTTTCCTCCGTTACCGTTATTTATTGCATTACAGTTATCGAAATCTTCTACATCTTCAAAGTCGTAGTAAAATTCATCATCTTCATTTGAGATAGGCTCAAGAGGGCAAAACATTTTATTTAAGCTCCCCGAACTACCTATGTAAGGTCCTACAGAGTGAATAGTACGCTCATTTTGGGAAAGAACGATTATGACTTCATCTGGAGGAACAATTCCAGATATTTCTGTCCAAATCTGAGAAATAGGATCTAATGTTGGTACATCACCTTTATCTATTTCGACAAGATTTAAGCACGCTACTTTAGGGGTGAATTGTAATTCGTCCCAATCTGCTGTCGAACCTTCCCATAATTCAGGCATATGGATTTGGAGAAGCGGCTCTTCATCAAGCAGGGCATCAATGAAATCATTGGATACGGACTTATTTTGGTCATTTCCTCCATCAGGGAAAGAGAACAATTCACCAAAAACGTTTATTTCAGGGCGACCTTCAATAGTTATTTTGGAATTTTTCTCGAAAGCGAGAAGAAAGTCAAAATCGCCATCAAACTGGAGCATGACTTTTGACTTTACGAAAGTACGAACTTCTGGGTGCTTCATTGCTTCAGCAAGCTGCATAGCAAATTGTCCAGTAAGAGTCGTTTCTGGTGAAGTACCAGTATAAGCCAAAGCAGTATCTGGATTTGGGGTGATATCAAGTTGTTCGTCCTGATGACAAGAAGAAAAGGTAAGTGAAAGTATTACTGTAAGTACAGCATACAAGCTAAACCTGGAAAGGTTAAGATACATAAGAAAATTGTTAATAAGGATTCCAGCAGAATAAATATCTACCGTTTGTATAACAAAGGTAAATAGAATTAATTTTAGAAAAGCGGGTTTTAACTCAGTGGTTTAGACTTTAACATATTGCATATTTTATTAATATATTTAACTAAGTGCCAATAGTATTAAAGTTGAAATTTTCATAAAGTAGAAGCTGAATTTCACCAAATAAAAAATTTTAGACGAATGAATGAAGGTCCACCAAATGTTGATATTTGAAGTAAAGAGAATATTTTCTGGCATCTCAAGAAGCTAAATCCAAGCCTCAATTACCCTCAAGTCCTTCCAAACCAAAAATTACTGATTGGGGAACGGTAAAGTACTCCATCAACTTTTTTTGCGGGAGGGGAGAGAGTTGAAACACTATTAGCTAAAGTGTTTCAAGAATCAGCCATCCCCGACTCCAAAAGTCAACGCTAACGTAAGAATACCCAACCAAATACATACAAAATCTGAAACAGTATGTGTCTATACTGTTTCGTTCCAAATTCCGATCCCGTAGGGATTAAACCTGCTGTAACCCCGGACGCGGCAAAGCGGAGTCCGGGGTCTGAAAGGCGCGAAGCACCTAAAAGAAAAACCCAGTACTAAAAGAAAACCGCCCAATTCCCCCATCCCCGACAAAATAATTAAAGCTAAGCGTAGCATAATCCAGCGGGCTAAGAAAAACGCCCCCACCCAAACTGGAATGCCAAACATCAGAGATCTCCCCCGCCAACCAAACCCGCCCAAAGTCAAACCCCGCCAGCAGCCCCAGGGAAAACGGCAGGTTACTGTTCCGATAACTCAGCAAGCGGTACCGCACATCCGTATTAACATAAAAAGCCTGGTTCCCCGAAAAGCGCTCCTGCCGGAAGCCCCGAAAATTCCGGTTTTCCCCCGAGCCGCCGATAGTGGCGGCCTGGAAGAACGCGATGTCGTCGGCAAACACGCCGTTGTACCCGATTCGGTTGGCGATCACAAGATTTCCGTAGTCGTCCACCTGCTGATTAAACGTAAGGTTGGTACGCAGGGTCGGCAGATCGACGCCCGGCCCGGCCAGCGCCAGCTGGTACCCCCCTTCCAGCAGGAAACGAATGCCCCGGCCGGGCATTTCCGTCGGAATACGGTTGTCGAACAGAAGGCGTCCGTTAAAACCCAGATAATGATGATTGCTAAAGACTCCCTCGTCGGCCCCGTCCGGGGAGTTCAACGCCAGAAATCTTCCTTCGGTCCGCGTGGCCTCGATGACCGAGTACGTGGGGCCGAAGCTGTAACTCGCCGCGGGGTTCAGGCGCTTCATGATCCGGGGCGAGAAGACGACGGATTGAAGCCGGACCCGGTTAAAATCCCGACCCAGGGGAGATTCCCGTTCTTCGTTCACCGTCTCATTACCGAAGCCGTAAAAATTGACTCCGTAAAGCGAAGTTTGCGCCTCGGCTTCAATCAGCAGCTCCTTGTCTCCGAATACATCCGTGAACTCCGCTTCATACCCCAGGCGGAACCCGCCGGTTTCGGAAGCGAACCGTCCGTTCAGGAGCTGGCGGGAGGCGAAGGGTTCTTTTTTAAAGCCGTAGGTCGTACGCGTCGCGATAGCCCCGAGCAGAATACCGTTGTCCGGATTACGGCCGAGGACGGGGAGAATGGAAAAAAAATTGTAGTCCTTGTTTTCCGCCAGGCGGCTATAGATGTTGTACTTAGCCGACGGGGAACGCCGGTCTTGCATGCCGCGCACGTCGTCGATGTCACTCGCCTCCGTTTTACCGGTGTAATCGTAATAGTGGACGTTGCCAACATCGTTCTTAGTGGCGTCCGGACCATAAGTCACCGTATCTTCGTCCGGTCCGCCGATGATCCGGATGCGCATTCCTGGCCTGCCGTCTCCGGTGAAGATGAACTTGTCTTCTCCCGATAATCCGTACAGCAATAGTTCCCTGGTTTCAGCGGCATAGAAAGTGCGGTCGAAACATACGCTTTTTTTGGTGCCCTCCGTAGGCGAACCGGCCGTAACCCGCACCCGTACGTTGCCATCGTCGAGTCGGTCGATCAGGAATACGTCCGGCAAATCGGAGCCGGGAATTTCAACTTTCCGGGCTCGGAATTCGTAAAGGTCCGTGGTGATCCGCGCCAGGTTGCCCCTTCGCACCCTGAGCGCAGCCATGATGTTGAGCCCGTCCATGTCCATGACTTCCTTCGGCCAGACGGCGCGGAACGATGCTTCGATGACGGCATCGGTGATGGCCTCCTGTATAAAACGGGTTTCGCGCTCCATCATCGCCCGGTCCACGCCGGCGAGGAAAGTGGCGTCGAAAAAGCGGGCTCCCCGGGTTGAGGCGGCAATCTTTTTCGGGTTCCCGGTGTAGGGTCGCAGTGGAGACACTGCGGGGATGATTTTGCGAATGACTTTCAGTAAAACACCATCGTAATTAGAGAAAGCCTGGTCGCGGTCGCGCGGAATGGGCGAATACCAGGTTTTTCCGTCGGCGCGTTTTTCTTTCTTCCAGCGCCACTGATCGTCATGGCGGTCCCAGTCGCCGATCAGGAGGTCGAATGCGCGGGCGCGGGCCACGGCCGGGTAGTCGATGACATGATCGGGGTGGGAACGGAGCGACTTCAGCGTCTGGGCCGTACTGCGGATATCCTGTGGTTCGCCGAAGTCGGCATAAGAACGCCAGTCCTCATCGTCCGGACGCTCTTCGACGAGGTAGACCTTCTGGCCGTACTGCGGGTTGTACTTACCCAGTGCGGGTTGTTCCGGCACGTAGAAGATGCGGGGGTTGGTATGGTTGATGCCCGCCGCCTCCGCCAGCCCGGTCACCGGCAGGGCGGCGATGGGATGGGAAGCGGTGAAGCCGTCCTCCACCAGTTTTTGAATGATCCTGGAGCGGGTCAGCCGCAGTCCGACCGTGGCCGCAGGGTCTTTTTCCAGCGAACGCATGGTGTACTCCCGCCCGTCTTCCGCTTCGAGGCGCAGGGAGATCGTTTCGGAACCGCCGCCTTTTTTTACCGGTTTCAGTCCGCCTTTGTAGGTGGCCAGGTCGAGTAGGGGAATGTCCAGCGCCAGGTCGTAAGCGTTGCGGTAGTGATCTCCCAGGAAGAAACGACCGGTTTTCCCCCGGTTGTAATCGTCGCGGACCAGCTGCGCTTTGATCGACTTTGTTTCGAGGGGGTAATCCGTGTATTCATCCGGTTTTACGTAGAGGTTTTCCGCGGTGGGCGTGCTGATCTGCTTTTGGTAGAGCAGCTCCTTTGCCGTGCCGGCATCATTGACGGCGTAGAACGATAGCCAGAGCGAACCGTCTTCGTACAGGTCCAGCACCCCGTAGCCCCGCCCGCCGTAGGCAAAACGACTCCCCTCCCCCATTCCGGAGGGTCCGGTCTTAGACACCGCGCCACTGACGACGTAGCGCTGAAGATCTTTCTCGATGTACTGCAGGTTGTGCTCGTGGCCGGACACGAAGGTGGCGTTGCCGTTCACCTTTACGATGCGCAGCAGCTTATTCCGGAGGTCCTGAAAACGGGCGTTCAGGTTATCCTGTGGCGTACCGACGTTACCCCGTATGAACGGCAGGAACGAGCCGATCACCGGCAGTGGTTTCAGGTGATCTTTAAGGGTAAAATGCCCACCGTGCCGTCCGTAGGTTTCCATGGGGTGGTGCATCACCACAATGATCTGTTTCTCTTTATTGCTCCGGACCGCTTCGCGGAACAGGCGGATGAATTCGGTTCGGTTGGAGGCGGCACACTTCTCGTTGATGCCCGGGTGCCGTTTCCAGTTGGTCAGGTACCACTGACTGTCGACGATGATGTATACCAGGTTATCATCGGCTTTTACCACTGCAGGACCGCCGCAGCCGATCTTCGGTTCCCAAATGTCCTTGCGGTCGAGTTCGGTACGGATGAAGTTGCGCTGTTCCCGGAGCCCGTCGAGTCCGAAACGGTACCAGTCGTGGTTTCCCGGCACCCACAGCACGCGGCCGAAGAAATTTTGCAGCGCATCGGTCTGTACGCGCAGACGATGCTCGGCAATGGGGCGTTCGGGATGATCGGGTGGAGGGAAACCGCCGGGGTACAGGTTATCGCCCAGAAACAGGACGGTGCTGTTTTGCGGGGCGGCGGGCAGTTCTTTTTTAAGGAAGGCGAGTACGGGAGGGACTTCGCCTCCACCGGCATTACCGGCATCGCCGAGGAGGTAGGTTTTGTGGGCGAGGACGCGGGTGCCGGGACCGTTCTTGCCGGCCCAGTCCTTTTCGGCCTCGTCCAGTTGAAGCTTATAGCTGGCGCATCCCGTGATAACGAGCAGCAAGGCAAAGTATAGAAGGTAGCTTATCTGGCGGTTCCGAATACTGTTCAAGGCGGGGAGAGTGAGTTTGACCGGTTAACGTATTAGTGCTGCCGGTGTTTGCAATGCCGGTCCGAATAGCCTTGCTCTTCCAAATCCATCCACCGCACCCGCGACCGCGCCCGAAAGTTCCGCTACCGATCGGCGCGCGTAGCCGGTTGAGGTAGAACCCCTTATCTTTGCCGGTATATGTTAGGCTTCACCTATTATCAGCAACTGGAAGAAATGGACTGCGGCGCGGCTTGCCTGCGCATGGTGGCCCGCCAGCACGGCCGGTATTACAGCCTGGAGCACCTGCGCGAAAAAACACGGATCAGCCGGGAAGGCGTGAGTCTGCTGGGCATCAGCGAGGGAGCCGAAAGTATCGGCCTGCAAACTTTGGCCCTGCCCGTTACGCTGGACCAACTCGAGCAGGACATCCCCCTGCCCTGCATCCTGCCCTGGCACGAAGATCACTTCGTGGTCCTCTATCGCACCCGCAAGGACCGCTACTTCATCGCCGACCCCGACCCCGTTTACGGGAAGCGCGAACTGAGCCGCGCCGAAGTCCGCCGCCACTGGGCCAACACCCAGGAAGACGACGGCCGGCCGAGCGGCAACGTGCTCGTGCTGGAAACCACGCCCGATTTTTTCGCCAAGGACCAGGAGGGAATCGATAAGAGCAGCTGGAAGTACGTAGCTGAATATTTCCGCAACTACAGCGGTTTGTTGTGGCAGTTCGGCGCGGGATTGCTGCTGGCCAGCATGCTGCAGATCCTGATGCCCTACCTGCTGAAGAACATGGTGGACTTCGGCATCGTGCACGACGATTACAACTTCATCCTGCTGGTGGTGGTGGCCCAGGGCGTGCTGCTGCTTTCCACCACGCTGCTGGCGGCACTGCGGCGCTACATCATGCTGCACATCGGCGGCCGGGTCAACGTAGGGCTGGTGAGCGATTACATCCAGAAGCTGACGCGCCTGCCACTCGAATTTTTCGACTCCCGCAGCCGGGGCGACCTGTTGCAGCGGATCAACGATCACGAACGGCTTCAGAATTTCCTGACCGGCCCCACCCTCGTCCGGGTGTTCAGCATGATCAACTTTATCGCCTTCGCCATCGTCCTGGCGCTGTGGAGTACCACGCTTTTCGCCATCTTCCTGTTGGGTACCGTGACGAACATTGCCTGGGTCAGCTGGCAGGAAAGCCGCAAGCGCGATCTTGATTTTAAATTGTTTGAACAGAGCGCGGCGGGTAAGGAACAACTAATGGAGATCATCGACGGGATCCAGGAGATCAAACAGGGCAATGCCGCCCGCCAGAAGCGCTGGGCCTGGGAACGGAAACGTTCCGGGCAGTACCGCACCCGCGTCCGGCTCAGCATCATCAATCAGTGGCAGACCACCGGAGGAACGGCCATCAACCAGGTAAAGAACCTGATGATTACGTTGGTAGCCGCCACGGCCGTGCTCAACGGCCACCTCACCATCGGTACCCTGGTGGCCATTCACTACATCCTGGCGCAGCTCGACAGCCCCATCGAAGACTTCACCGAGTTCGTCCGCGGGTACCGCGAAAGCATGATCAGCCTGGAGCGGATGAACGAGATACATAATAAAGCCGACGAGCAGGACAGCGATCATCGCCTCAGCGTAGTGCCCGGCGATGGCGGCCTGACGATCAGCAACCTCGGTTTCCATTACAACTTACCCAACGCGCCGCTGGTGCTGAAAGGAATCAATGCGGAAATTCCGGTCGGAAAGGTTACGGCCATCGTCGGAACCTCGGGCAGCGGTAAGTCTACCCTGCTGAAACTTCTGCAGGGCTTCTACCAACCCACCGAGGGGGAGATCCTGATCGGGGGGACCAATCTTTCCACCCTCAACAAGACCTTCTGGCGCTCGGTTTCCGGCGTTGTTTCCCAGAACGGGTACATCTTCAGCGACTCCATCGCGCGCAACATCGCCCTCGGCGAAGAGTACATCGACCAGCAGCGCCTGATCCGGGCGGTGAAAATTGCGCAGATCGAACGCTTCATCGACCGGTTACCGGACGGCTACGGCACCATTATCGGGGAGTCGGGCACGGGCTTGAGCCGGGGACAACAGCAACGACTCCTGATCGCCCGTGCGCTCTACCACAAGCCCGATTACCTCTTCCTTGACGAAGCCACCACCGGACTCAACGCCTTTACGGAGGTGACGATCATGGACGATCTGTTGGATTACATGAAGGATAAAACCATTGTCATCGTCGCCCACCGGCACTCCACCTTCGAGCGGGCCGATCACATCATCGTGCTTAACGAAGGCGTCATCGTGGAGCAGGGCAGCCACCGCGAACTGATGAAGACACGGTCGAATTACTTTCGGCTGGTGCGCAATCAGACGTTGCTGGGGAACTGACATCACAATGGCAGCCCCGGACCGTTCGATTTGACTAAATCCGCTACCTTGGTCGTGTTTCCAGCGGGGTGGACACCGAAAAATCAAGGGGGCGACGGCGCGCGGGATGCAATAATCGGTTTAAAACTTCCCGCTGGCTTACCAAATAATCGCTAACGACTAATCACCTACCGCCAATGCCATACGCTCAGCGCAGCCAGGATATGGAAGAGATCATCAACCAGCCCCCATCGTGGCTGACCCTCTACGGTACCATCTTTCTCATCATCGGTGTCCTGGCCCTGGTTCTGCTCAGTTCCTTTTACGTATACCCCGACACGGTAAGCGGAGAACTGACCCTGACGACCGTAGACCCACCCCGGCTGCTGCGTGCTCCACGCGATTTTTCCATCTCGCAGTTGCTGGTGAGCAATCAGGATTCCGTACGGGGCAAAGAGGTACTGATGGTTGCTAAAAGTACCGCCAACTTCAACGACGTTTTTGAACTCGCCGAGCGGCTGGCGTCCAACAAAGACCAGTCGAATATGGGGCTGGCCACCTTTTACATCCCGCCGAGCTGGAACCTTGGCGAAATTCAGGAAGCCGCCTTCGAATTTCAGGAGAAACAGGAGATTTTTAAGAACCTGAAAGACCGCAAGCTGGACAACCTGACCAGCCGGGAACTGGAAACCCGTATTCGCAATCAGGAGGCCTTCATCCGTGACCAAAGGCAACTGCAGGGCCGGGTGGAAGACCGGCTGATACGCGCAAGGGAAGATATGGCGCGTGAAGATCAGCTCCGCGCGGATGGGGTGGATAATGTCGACGCGCTTAACGCCACCCGCCTCCGGCTGGAAAGAACCGAAGATGAACTGAACGCCAGCCGCAGCGAGGTGCGTGCCGCCAGTTTCGACATCGAATTGATGCGCAATCAGATTGCCAGTTACCGGGGAGGATTATCGAGTACGCTGATTCAGGCCGGAGAAGATCTTCGGAACGCATACGATGGTCTGAAGGCCGCCGTGGCCGGTTGGGAGGACAACTACACCATTATTAGTCCGGTATACGGCATGGTCTTGCTGGAACGGGAGATCCGGGAAGGGAGGAACATTCTGCGGGGAGACCAGATCGGGACGGTGATTCCCGCAAACGCCGGCGGCATAATCGGGCGCATCGATCTGCCGAATAAGGGATCGGGAGCCGTACGGGAAGGTCAGCGGGTCCTGGTTCGGTTCGATAGTTACCCGCACCTCGAGTACGGCTCCGTGGAAGGGCGGGTGATCAGCATCGGTCAGTTGCCGAAGGGAAACGTGACGGCCGTAGAAGTGACCTTTCCCGACGATCTGCTTACTACTACCGGTAACCGCCTGAAGGCCGGTCCGCTCATGCACGGGGAGGCCAGCATCGTTACGGAGTCGAGAACTTTGTTGCAAAGGTTTTTTAACCGGCGTTGATTGCATCATCTGCTTTAAAGTCAGTACATGGTAACCACCAGAATTTCAAGTTGCGGCATCCTATTCCCATCCATGAGATACGTTCTTCCGCTAATTATTTTATTCGTCCTTTTCGCCTGCGGTGACGAAAACAAAAAGACTACGCTACCGGCATCCCTTCCAGCAAACGGCCAGGAACTACAACCCTGGTCCGAAAACCCGAACTGGTGGAGCTGGGACGGCGATAGTCCCGCCCTGCTCATCGGTGGTAGCGACCACGAAGCACCGTTTCTGTCGCATGACTGGAAACAGGAACTCAACTACCTCAAAAAGACGGGCGGTAACTACGTGATGACAAGCCTGCCTGCTTACGTGTACGGAGCAACTCTTTTTCAGCGGAGTGATTCAGACTCAGGGTTTAAGTTGAACAGTTATAATAGTCAATATTGGAAAAAGCTGAATGAGTACTTATCGTACGCTTCCGATCTTGGTATTGCCGTAGAAATCATGGTATGGGATTTGGAGGGCATCAACACTACCCCACCGGACAGTCTTATATGGACGAGCACCGAGGCTTCCCCACGGGCCTTCGGTATGCTCGAAGGTGAATTCATGGCGGGCGAGCACCCCTTCTTTCAGACGGTCCCGGAAGCGATGGGCTACCGGCCGGAGTACGACCTGATGTTGACCCTGCAAAAAGGCTTCGTCGATCAGTTGTTGCGCATCGCCCTGCCCTATCGCAACGTCATCTACAACGTACAGGTACCGGAAACTACCGACATTCCCTGGATGGTGTACTGGGGCCGGTACATCGAAGTTGAGGCAAAGGAACAGGGTCTGCGCGTAAACGTCAATCTCGGCATTGTACCACCCGCCCGTATCAACGTCGCCCGGTTCAACCGGCGGCTGATCTCCGGAGAGCCGGTAGCCTATCATCGCCCCAAACCGAACGGTAACGGGATGAACGGTTCGGCGCAGACCAGCATACGCGGTGCCCGCATCGTGGAACGCCACCTCAACTTCTGGGATCTGCGTCCGGCTCCGGAAATTCTGCTCGATGAAGAAAGCGTCGCCTCCGCAGCCACCGACGGAAACGGCAACTATCTTATGTACCTGCCCGGAGCCGGAGCCGTAAATCTTTCACCGGACTGGGAGGAGCAGGTACCGGTGCGGGTTACCGTGGTCGGCTATCTCGGCACGCAAAAATCAGAGTTGTTACAACCCCCGTACGGGGACAGCTTCCAGTTGTTTACCGAAGAGGCAAAGGGGGGTTGGATGATTTTAGAACCGCAATGATCAGACTACTCCCGGAACAAATCTTCTTTATCGACCGCCACGACGCCACTCTTAGCGATCACCTGCGCCCCGGCACGGTTGGCCAGGCGGGCGATGTCGGCCAGAGGCACCCCCGCTGCCATTCCGCAGGCGGCAACGCTGATGACGGTGTCTCCGGCTCCGCTGACGTCACGCACCTTGCGGGCGTCGGTGGGATAGATGGCGGAAGTGGAGCCGTCGTTAATGTAAATTCCGTGCTCGCTAAGGGTGATCATCACCGCTTTGCAGCCCAGTTGTTTGAAGATGTGATCGGCGGCCCGGTCGAGGTTCGGAAGGTCAGGCTCGATGGGGAAGTCTACCTGCTGGCGAATCTCCCGTAGGTTGGGTTTGAAAAGATGACAACCCACGTATGCCCAGAAGTTACGGTCCTTGGGGTCCACTACGGTGGGGATGCCGAATGACCCGCTCAGGGCGGTGATGCCGTTGATCAGGGTGGCGGAGAGTACCCCCTTATTGTAATCCTGAAACAGCAGCAGATCGACCATGCCGGTCTCCAGCATTTCAATTATTCTACCTTTCAATGCACCTGCGGCCGCGTCCGAAATATCGTGCGTATCCTCGCGGTCGACCCGCAGCAACTGCTGTCCTCCGGCCACGAGGCGGGTCTTCACCGTAGTGGAGCGGTCAGGATCGGTAACGATCAGCTCGTCCGAGAGGTCGTGCGCTCCGAGCAAGGCACGAAAGACCTTGCCGTTATCGTCGTTGCCGACCAGGCCCGCCAGTAAAGGTGTAGCACCAAGAGCCTTCAGGTTAAGCGCCACGTTGGCCGCACCGCCCAGCCGGTTCTCTTCCTTACCAAGCCGCATCACCGGAACCGGTGCTTCGGGGCTGATCCGTTCAACCCGACCGTCGAGGTAGCGGTCGATCATGACGTCGCCAAGGACAAGGATTCGGAGGGTGGAGAAGTCGATACTAATGTGATAATTTAATACTGTAATGGTGTAGTTCCCGCAGCGATTTATAAGCGGGAACTACACCGTTACAGAACTAATTTCAAGCAAAGGTCTCCGTACCGGCAAAGTGGAAGTTGCCCTCGATGGCAGCGTTCTCGTCACTGTCGGAGCCGTGCACGGCGTTTTCGCCAATGCTGGTGGCAAACTTTTTGCGGATGGTCCCCTCAGCGGCATCGGCCGGGTTGGTGGCACCGATCAGGGTGCGGAAGTCGGCAACGGCATTGTCTTTCTCCAGGATGGCGGCCACGATCGGGCCGCTGCTCATAAACTCGACGAGCTCGCCATAAAATGGACGCTCGGCGTGTACGGCGTAAAACTCACCAGCCTTTTCGGTACTTAGCTTGGTGTACTTCATCGCTACGATCTTAAAGCCTCCGGCGTTAATTTGTTCGAGGATGGCGCCGATGTGTCCGTTGCGGACGGCGTCGGGCTTGATCATAGTGAAGGTGCGGTTAGTAGCCATGGAGGTTGTATTTTTTGTGGTTTGAGGCGGCAAAGTTAGTCTTTTCACCAAACAGTCAGGCAGTCGGTTGGTCAATTTATGTCTCCTTGCGAAAATATATCCAAGACTGTTTGGCTGCCAGACTGCCAGGGCAATCGCTTTTAGGCGAACAGTAGGCTTTCCCTGTATTCTGTGTCAAAAGCGGCGTTGACCCGTCTACCCTTGATTGATCCCTTGCTGCCATGCTGACGAACCGGGTTTAATGCTGTCTTCGTGACGAGAACAAAGTTCTCCGCCGATTGCTCTTCCCGCCTGCGCGCTCCGTCTTCGCCAAAACTGACATCCATCGCCCAGTGCAACTGGTTTTCGATCCCCCGGTGCGTACGCACTGCTTGGTGGATTTGAAGAGCCGAGGTGATCGAGCAGATGTAGAACCGGCCGGCGGTTTCTTCTTCTCCTGTCGGCTTATCGTAGCGTTTTACCATCCACTCTTGCGACGGACTTTATCTCAGGCCACTTTGCCGCTTCGGGCAGCCAGCGCAATTTAGTAATCACCCGGCAATGGCGACTTTCTACCCGCCCATGGCCCGCATCGGTATCGGCGTATTCCTCACTCGCTGTAGTGTTGGCAAAGGCTTGCTGAACTTGCTCAAACAAGGAGGGCTGATTATCCTTCACGGCGATTACAAAATCAGCTTTCTGCTCCGTAATCTTCTCAACAATAGCGTGTTGGCACCCCATCGCGTCAACAGTCACCAAGCAACCTTTTTAATAATAGCGAGTCGATCAGTTCCGGGATGGCGGTAATCTCATTTGACTCGTCGGCCACTTTTCGTTGCGCAAACGTTATGCCCTGACTCGAAGCAAAAGCGCTTACCAGATGAATGGCTTTTTTACCACTGGCCCGGTCATGACTGCCGCGTAGCCTCTTACCGGCAATGGCGGCGACTTCTCCGTCACCCTATTCTCCTGGAGAAGTCGCCCAAATAGTGAAGGAGGTTGTAAAGGCTTCATGGTCAATAAATCCGAAGACATCACCGAGGCGGTCGTCTGATAGCGTACCTATTCTCGTACGGCAGCTAGTTACGCAGCCAAAAAGAGTTGGCTTTTGCCGAATATGGCGATCTCAGTCCAGTCCCGAAACCCACACAAAGCAGCGGGGATGGATAAGACGGGAATTTCGAAAACGGGGTATTTAAAGTTGCCTCCGGGCAGACGGGGATCGGCAACGCCAGTCAGTAAGTTGGCAAATTCTTCGGATAATTTGTTGTTTATCCTTTTGGAACAACACTTAAAGCGATTGCCCTGCGGATTTACCTCCGGTAAGCGATAACCGGCTTATCTTCGCCCGCCATAATCACTCCCATCCACCTTTGACCAACCGCGCGATTCTTCTGATTCATTGCCCTGACCAACCCGGCCTCGTTGCGTTGGTCACGGAATTCGTCCACAAAAACCGGGGTAACATCCTCGACCTCGATCAGCACGTCGATCAGGTGAATAACCATTTCTTCATGCGCATTGCCTGGGATCTGACCGGTTTTCTGATTCCTCGCGACAAGATCGACGACTACTTCAACACCCTGATCGGAGCGGCGCACGATATGAGCTGGACCCTGAAGTTCACGTCCCGTAAGCCGCGTATGGTGCTGTTCGTGAGCAAGGCCAGCCACTGCCTGTACGATATTCTTCAACGGTTCGGCACGGGAGAGTTTGACTGTGAGATTCCCGCCATCGTCAGCAATCATGAGCAGTTGCGCTACATTGCCGAGCGGTTCGAAATTCCTTTTCACTACCTCCCGATCACGAAAGAGACCAAACCCGCCCAGGAAAAACAGACCATTGAATTACTGAAATCCCTCGACGTTGATTTCCTGGTTCTGGCGCGTTACATGCAGATCTTGTCCGATGATTTCTGCACACATTTCCTGCACCGCATCATCAACATCCACCATTCTTTCCTGCCCGCCTTTAAAGGTGCCCGGCCGTATCGAAGTGCTTTCACCAGGGGCGTTAAGCTGATCGGGGCTACTAGCCATTACGTTACCGCGGATCTGGACGAGGGGCCGATCATCGCTCAGGACGTGGCCCGCGTAAGCCACCGTGACGGTATAACCGACCTAAAGCGAATCGGAAAAGACGTAGAAAAGCGCGTGTTGAGCCGGGCGATCTACCTGCAACTTCAGCACCGGGTGCTCCCCTTCGGCAACCGAACGGTCATTTTTAATTAATTGTGCACCCGTAAGCTCGGGTACGCCGTTGACAATCTGGCCCAAGCCATCGTTTAAATTATTTCACTGAAACCTGCCAACCGACAAACCTTAACGAGCCAACCGCCCCATGATCTCAGCCTCCAACATCACCAAATCTTACGGCAACCTTCAGGTACTGAAAGGGGTAGATCTCCAGGTCGGCAAGGGGGAAATAGTGAGCATCGTCGGTAAATCCGGCGCGGGAAAAAGCACCTTGCTGCACATTCTGGGAACGCTGGGCCGTCCGGATGGCGGAACGTTGCGCATTGCCGGCCAGGATGTATTCAACTTATCCGACCGTCAGCTGGCCGCTTTCCGCAACCGCCACATCGGATTTGTATTCCAGTTCCATCACCTGTTGCCCGAGTTTAACGCCCTGGAGAACGTCTGCATCCCGGCTTATATCGCCAAAACAGATCCCCTGGAGGCCCAGAAGAAAGGGCGGGAGCTACTGGCTTACCTCGGTTTGTCGGACCGCGTCAACCACAAGCCCCCCCAGCTCAGTGGCGGAGAGCAGCAACGGATGGCGGTTGCCCGGGCCCTCATCAATTCTCCCTCCGTCGTCTTTGCCGACGAGCCCACCGGCAATCTCGACTCCGGCAGCTCCGAAGAACTGCATAAGCTGCTTTTTAAGTTGCGCGACGACTTTGGCCAGTCCTTCATCATCGTTACCCACAACGAAGAATTGGCCCGCATCAGCGACCGGCGCATGGAGATGGTGGACGGCGTTTTATAACGGCTAATACGTTCAGTCTTTTATTTCCGGTAGTTGCGCAACTACCCGCCTTCCTGCAAATTAGCTTATTTTCGCGATCCGAGCAATCACTACCGACCATCTTGACTACTGACTAAATGCCCGTCGAAGAAAACAAAACCACCCCCTCCCCCGAATCCACCCCCGGAAACAGCATCCGGGAATGGTTTCATGATTTTCTGGATCTGCGCGAAGGGAGTGACCGTGAGGGTGCGGCCCATTCCATTTCGAGCGGAAAGCTGATGCGGGGTTCCAACGCCTGGATGCTCGTCTGTTCCATCATGATTGCCAGTCTGGGGCTTAATCTCAACTCCGGAGCCGTCATCATCGGAGCGATGTTGATATCTCCCCTGATGAACCCCATTCTCGGCGTGGGGCTGGGCATCGCTACGAATGACCGGGATATGCTGTGGCAATCATCGAAAAACTTCGGCATCGCCATCGCCATCGCCCTGATCACCAGCATCGTCTATTTCGCCCTTACGCCCATCGACGTGTTCACCGAAGAGATGCAGGCGCGTACCGAACCCACCATCCTGGACGCCCTGGTGGCCATCTTCGGTGGCCTGGCGGGAATTATTTCCGTTACGCGGCTCGATAAAACCAACGCCATACCGGGCGTTGCCATCGCCACGGCGCTGATGCCCCCCTTGTGCGTGGCGGGCTACGGCATCGTACTCACTTTCAGCGACCTCGAATCGGGGCTTTCGGTATTCTGGCGGGCCGGCTATCTGTTCTTCCTGAACTCTTTTTTCATCGCGATCATGTCTTACCTGATCATCCGGTTACTGCGTTTCCCGTACCGGAAGTACGTGAACGACGCCGATAAACGACGCAGCCAGTTCATCATTGTCCTGGTTAGTTTCGTCATGATCCTGCCGGGGGTATACGTTCTTAACGGAGTGATCCACGATCTGCGCATGGAACGCTCGGTCCGCAAATTTACCAACCGTTACTTTCCCGCCAGCAACTCCACCTACCTACTCAACCGCGACAATGAAGACAACCCGTTACTGATTTTTCCCGTCAAGGATCGTCTGCTCGACACCGACAGCATCAGGTACTATTCGAATTTGCTTAGCGAGCCCCCCTACAACGTCAAGGGTGCCCGCATCGTTACCGACACCAGCTTCACCTATTCCCAGATGGCCGGCATTCAGGGCAAACTCAACTCCATGGACAATCAGGCGACCCGGATCGGGAATATGGAGAAGCAGATCTCCTTTCAGGCCGTCCAGATCGATCAGTTGCGGCGCGAAACCTCCATTCTTTTCAACGATTCCGTCCGCATTACCGGCGTCGATGAACGCCTTAAACTGGCCTTCCCCAACGTCGAAGATCTTTACGTAGGCAACATCGGCGATTCCGATACCCTGCGCATCCCGCTGGTAGCCGTTCGCCGCAACCTGCCCGGCCGGCGCCCCTCCGCCTCCGCCGTCAAAGCCGAGCGGGATCGCCTGGAGCGGTACCTGAAAAGCGAGTTGAAGGCGGACTCGATCGTTTTGGTGATCGAGGAGGGATAGTCCGGGTCCGCAAGATTCGATTAAACAAATAAGCCGGCCCGAAGCATACGCTCCGAGCCGGCAATATTTAATAGTCAATAGACCATAAAGTATCAATCGTCATCCGACGGATTAGCCTACCGCGATCTGGCGGGGGGCTTTGGGCAGAGCTTCTTCGCGCTTGGGCAGGGCCAGGCGCAGCACACCATCCGTGTATTCAGCCTCAATGGCTTCTACTTCGATGATCTTGTCGTCGAGCTTGAACCGGCGGGTAAAGTCGGCGATCTTAAACTCGCGGAGGCGGAAGTTGGGTTTGGCGGGAGCCTCCTCTCCATCTACCACCGTGGTGGTGGGGGTGGTGTAGGTAACCTCCAGCGTACCATCATTGAAGGCAACGTTGAAGTTGTCCTTGCCGCGGCCGGGAGCCAGCAGGCTAAGCTCAAAGGCATCTTCGGTTTCGGTAATGTTTACCGCAGGGCGGTGACCCGTAGCGTACTGGCGATCACGGGTAGCGTGATCGTCGAAGAAACGGAAGAGGTTGTTGGGCACGGGAAGGTTGGAATTAAGCAAATTCATGTTCAGGATAGTTTGGTTTGCATTAGATAATCCGCAAGATTCAGCGGACGGTCATCAATTAGCAAATCCGGGTCCAGATACTGATAGGGTGAAGCTATACGCCATAATGTCAGTTCCGCTCACAAATAAGCGCCATTATGTCGTATTTCCGTTTTTTGCGCGGCCGCAGGTACAACAATTAAATTTCCAGGAGCGCGGTCTGTCTTCTCCGGGCACCGCCTTACAGTTTCGCCGGCACCTGAACCCGACAAATTAATATACCCACCATGAAAAAATTTAGTCCGATTCGCTAAAACTCCGTGAACGTCCGATCAGGAACGGAAGAGGAAACGTTAATCGCTCCCAGTTGATAACGCCCGCCCCGGTCACCGGAGAGTACAAGACCATTGTTCGGCACGTATCCTTTCCAGGGAGTTTCCATGGCGGGTTCCGTGTCGTCGGCGTCGCGGAAAAACTGCCAGGTGTTGATGCGGTAGGTAACTTTATCCACGAACAGGCGGTAGCGATTCCGGGGGGTGTCCCCTACTTCGGAGAACGTCTGGTCGAGCAAGTAGCTTGGTCGGGAAGCCTGGGGGTCGGTCCGCACCTCTCCGGCAAACTTCAGCGTGGTACCGCTGTCCTTCAGTTTGAACTGCTGTACCAGCCAGTAGCTGTCGTTGATCCACATCGAATGCGCGCGGTCGAGGAGTATCGCCAGACTATCGCCGGTCATCTCTTCTCCCCGACGCTGGACCCGCCCCCGCAAAGAGTCGGGCTCGCTGAAGTCGAGCAGGTAAACTGTTTCCTGCGCCGGCTGATCAATACGCACACGGTCCTTCCATTTATCCCAGCTCAGCTGGCGGGCGCCGAAGAAGTCCCAGGATAGGTACCGGGTGTTTTCGTAGGCGTCCCACCCGCCGTGATATTTCACGATGCTGTCGGCCAGGCGTATGGCCTTGGGGTCGGAGCCCGCGGCGTTGAAACCTTCCGCCGCCGGGTAGTTGCCGTTTCCGACGGGCCAGGGCTGGGCTTCCAGGATGATGGTTTTTTTTCCGTCCTTCATGAATTTCTCGCCGGGCTTCGGGCCGTCGGCCTCGGTTTTAGTGGTTTCGGCGGGGGAGCTGACGTCATTGCCGGCACCAGCGTCGCATGCGAAAGACGACAGGGCTAGGCAAAGCAGGAGCAGGTGGATCAGAGACTTCATCATTGGTACGATTTTATGAATTGGGGCGCGGCACCGGTTGAAGTATCAGGGCGCGGCGCGCGGGTGCAAAGATGGGTTTTATAACGCAAAGACCCACTCCGGTAATGCTTTGGTTTCGGGCCGAAGCCGGTCGTTGCCCGGTTGCTGAATTATCGCCGGTTCCCCCATGCCCCGTCAACTCACTTTGCACCCGCGTTCCCGCCCGCCTTATCTTATTCTAGGTAAAGTTTTTCCCCATACGTTACCTCCTGCTTGTTCTACTCTTTTCCTGTAGCCTCCCGAGTACTGCGCAAAAACGCCTGATGGACAGTATCGAACAGAAGCTATGTCTTGCATTTAACCCCATAGAGCGGTTGGACATGATCGGGATGATTCGCGCCCGGGTCTTTTTTACTCGGCGGGCCAGAGCGATAGCATGTCACAATACTTCCAATTTGGCTTTTACGAGTCTGAAGCCCTGGGCAAGGACTCCGGCATCCTACACGAACCGGGCCGCCAGGAGAGCGAAGACCGCAACCTCGGCCAGTTGAGTGCGACTCCGGTAATGCGCTAAAAGAGTAGCGGTGGGCCAGTTGACCGCTAAAATTATGTCTGAGCGCCCATGCCTGTAAAATATATCGCTACAACAACTCCACCTCCAGGTAGACCGGCTGATGATCGCTGTACCGAAAACGCTGATTTAGCCCTTTGACGGTTCTGATCCGCAAGTTGGGGCTCGTGAGGTAAAAGTCGATGATTTTAACGCGGGTCTTTTTTACGTCGTAGGCGGCGGCACTGGTGCGGCTGGTGGCGACCGTTGGATCAAAAGCAAATTTCCATCCGATCGGCATATAGTCAAAATCGATCGCGAAGGGCAACCGGGTGGTCTTTACCGTGGGGTTCAGGCCAAACCAATCGAAGCCCGGAGGCATCTGGTTCCAGTCTCCCCCCACCACTACGTAGCGGCCGGCTTCGTAATCGGCCATGACTAACTCCCTGAGTTTTGTCATTTGCCGGCGTCGAATATTTCCGCCTTTGTCGTAAGCCGAAAGGTGGACGTTGTACACCGCCAGTTCCTTACCACCCCGCACCGGCACCACCTGCCGCATGGCGCAGCGGTCGAGTTGAAAGTTCTTCGTGGGCCAGCCGTATTCTCCCGGCAGCTGGATGCGCTCGGCGACCGATGGCTGGTAGCGGGAGAGCGACACCAAACCGCCCACAACGTAACCATAATGATCCCAGGGCTGGAACAACGGCAGCGGCACCCGCTTACTTTTAAAGTTGGGAGCAAAGTAGGCGGCATAGTCGCGCCTTGCATCCCGCGCCCGCGCCAATTGGTTCACGTAATGGCTGCGTCGCGCGGCCGTATCGATCTCCTGCAACAGAAAAAAATCAGCCAGGTTACTTTTCACGGTGATCTCCTGACCGGTGACGTTCGAGGCTACCCGCTCCTTGCTCATGCGCACGGTGCCGGGCTCGGTCCACCAGAAGCCATTGGCCCGGTTGTAAAAGAAAAAGTCCTTGTCCCCGATGCCGCCGTAGCCGACGTTCCAGGTGATGAAGCTTACGATGGAGTCATTCACAACAGGTTCGGCAGCCAACCGTCCGGCACTGGGTTCCAGGGCTTCCGTTCCCTCGGGTTGCCAGTCGGTTAGGGTACCGAAAATCAGGAACCCGATGACGTATAGGGCAAAAATGGCCAGCAACCAGCCAATAAATCTGAGGATTTTGCGCAGCATGGGGCGAAGGTAAGGGATCGCGGAACAATCCGTTTCTACATCCCTCTTTTCTACCAGAGGCGAAACTTGTCTTGATGGCAACAACTTCATATCCACACGTTCGGTACAACGAAAAGCGTGGCTGGATCGCTGTCAGTATTTAAATTGGCGGTAGAAAGCTGGTAGATTTTTGGGCCTGACAAGGCGTTCAAACCGGAGTTTATCCGTAGCTGAATAAGGATTTGAGCTACGCAGTCAGGCGCGAAAAGATGCCACAGGCTACAACCATATCTAAGTTTGACAGACCACTATACTTATGATACGATTAGAGTTTAAAGTGCGCTTAGAATTAGCAAGAACCCCACGAGTTTCCCGGAAAAAGCGCTTACTCGGTCACCCCGATGCTCTCCCGGATCATTTTATGGTAGCGCTTCAGCAACCGCGCCGCCAGCGTACGCCGGTCGTACTTTTTATGAAAGCGACTGACGGCCGCTCTGCCGATGCGTTCCAGTTTTCGGCCCCGGCCGATGCATTCGCCGATGGCGTCGGCGAATTGTTCGGGGGTATCGGAAACGAATAAATCACGGCGGTGCTTGGCGTCGATGCCCTCCAGGCCGATGGAAGTGGAAATCACCACCCGGCCCAGCGCCATGGCTTCCAGAATCTTGGCCCGCATTCCGCCGCCGCTGAGCAGCGGTACGATGCTGATGCTGTGCGCCGAAACGAACGCGCAACTGCACGCCACCTCTCCGTGAATGATGACGTTCTTCATGCGCAGTTGCCGCAGGGAGCCGGGCATATTGCGGCCGGCAACGTGAAACTCCAGTTCCGGGAACCGACGGTGAATTTTCGGCCAGACGTCGTTTAGGAACCACTGCAACCCCTCCAGGTTGGGCAACCAGTCGAGCGAACCAATGAAGTGAAGGTTCGGCGCTTGCCGGAAACTGTCGTAGTTCGGTTCTCCGCAAACGGTATCGAGGCCGATGGGCAGTACGTGACTGTCGCCGCGAAAACCCATTGCGGCGAAGCGTTTTTCGTCGCGGCCGGTGATGGGCAGCAGCAGGTCGTACTGGTTGAGCTGGGCCTGCTCATAAGCTTTTAGCTGGCGGGTGAGGTGACGCAGGTACCAGCGCTTGGGCGCAAAGCGAATGTTGGCGCTGCAGCGTTCCCATATCTCGTGCTCGACGTTGTGTGAGCGCATCACAACCTGGGCCTCGGAGAACCGGCGGATAGTGGGGACGTAAGGGGAGAGGTAAAGCGTCTCGAGCTGGACCACGTCAAAATCCTCCTCCTGCAGCCAGGTGGCCAGAGCGGCGTGGTACTCGGGCTGATCGAAACGGCTGATGTGGTAAGAGGTGCCGCGCACGAGGTTGCCCAGCGCATCGACGGGGCTGATGTTGTTATCGATGGCCACCGTTCGCACTTCGCGGTAGTGGTGCATTTTCTCGGGTAATTCCGTCCCCCCGAAGAAATGTTTGCTGGTGTTCATGGCCAGCAAACTGACGCTGCATCCCAGTTCACTCAACGATTTACTCAGGCCGTGAATGGCCTGACTTTCACCGTCTTTAAGCGGGTAGGGAAACTTCTTTGTCAGCAGTAATATCTTCATAAATGGTGGTACGGGCAAGCTGGCTATGGTGTTACTCGCGGGGTTGATACGACGATACGGACAAACGTTGCTCCGTTGAAAAAAATTTATGGCAGGAGACGATGGGTGCAAGGAGCACGACATTTGGGGGCGATCAGCGCGCCCCTCTTCCGATGATCTCGCTGAGATTAGGCAAAAGGTTAGGGGCGCGTTATCCGGGTTTACGGAGGCTATTAAACTTCCATTTCACCTTCATCCCGTTCTAGTGGTGCACGCACCAAAATTTTGTAGTCCCCCCCTAGCCCCCCAAGAGCACAACCAAATGGGATAGTTGTCCATTTTGACCGATCTCAACGGGAAAATGAACGTGGAGTGTCCCCCCTTTGTGGGTTAGGGGGAGTATCTCACGGTATGCTGGATTTGATGCGTTTGCCCTCATCCCGTTCCTACAAAAAACAGAACGATCCAACATAAAACATCAGCGATCGATGCTCAGAAAATTCCGTAGAATTAATTCTGGTTGCCGACCGCTGGTCATTTTAAGTGTCAGGTAAGCTGCTGTTACTGTTTCCATTCATTGTTCTCCACGTCATCCTCGTACAACCGCCCGGTCGGGCTGATCTGAACGGACTTCACCTGACCGATGCCCGGGGCGATGGAAAATTCGTAGGTAGGGTTCGTCCACGGCCAGTCTTTCAACACCGTCCAATTGTCGGCGTAGTCCGGCTGGGCCTTGGTGGCGCGCAGCAGGGTCGGGGCAATGTAGTACCACTGCTCTTCGCCGGCGGTGGTGGTCACTTTCACTTCCAGGGGCATAGGCATACGGCCGATTTTTTCCAGCATCACCGTACTTCCCTTACCGTCGGCAACTACGTCCTTTACGGCGTAGTCGGCGTAGTTGGTCGATGCTACCCAGTACTCGTTATACCAGTCCAGTTCCATGCCCGATTCTTTTTCCGCAATGCGCAGAAAATCGTTGGGATTGGGGTGCCTGAAGGCCCAGTCGTTATAGTAGCGCAGGATTGTACGTCGGTGGGCTTCTTCTCCGATAATGTAGCGCAACTGTTCCTGGTATACCGAACCGTTGGTGTACGCCGCCACGCCGTAGGCACTGTTGGTAGCGAAGTGGTCGGCGTGGGTCGAAAGGGCTTCCTGCAGGCCGGTGGTCCGGAAGTTGCGCAAGCCGGAGTAAGAGCGGGCGTGGGGATTGTCCACCACGTCGCCGCCCAGCAGGCCCTTTTTGCGTAGATGGTTCATCACCTCGGCGCTGGCCCAGCTGGTGAAACCCTCGTCCATCCAGGAGTGCAGGCTTTCGTTGGTTCCCAGCAGGTGCTGGTACCAGCTGTGCATCAGTTCGTGTACGGAGACGCCGACGAGGCTGGGAAAGCTGCGCTCGCCCGTGATCAGGGTACCCATCGGGTATTCCATGCCACCGTCGCCGCCCTGTATAAAGCTGTACTGCTCGTAGGGGTAGTGGCCGAAGCGGGCGTTGATGTAGGCAAAAGCTTCGTCCATCACCTTAGGTAAGTTCTCCCAGTTCTCGGACGTCCGTTCGCCCGGCTGGTAAAAGAAGTGCATCGTCATGCCGTCCGTACGCTTCAGGCTGGTGTGGCGGTAGTCGGGGTCGGCGGCCCACATGAAATCGCCAACTTTCGGAGCCTTAAAGTGGTAAGTGATCTTCTTTGGTTTCTTCTTCGGCTCGTCCGCGTAGCCGTAGCCGATCTCCCCGGGGTTCTGCAGATAGCCCGTTCCACCAATGATGTAGTTGCGGTCGATGGTGATCTTCACGTCAAAGTCGCTCCAGACGTGGTAAAACTCGCGGCCGACGTAGGGGTTGGCGTGCCATCCTTTATAGTCGTATTCCGCCATTTTAGGGTACCACTGGGCCATGCTGAAGTCGATGCCTTCCTTGTTATCACGGCCGCTGCGGCGGATCTGGAGGGGCACCTGGGCGTCCCATTCCAGTTCGAAAGTGGTGCTGGCACCGGGGAGGATCGGTTGGGCGAGCGCTACTTCCATGATGGTATTTTCCACGGTATAGGCTTGGGGCGTACCGTCGCGTTTCAGCACGTTGGGGCGGATGTAACCGATCTCGTCGTCGGTCAGTTTACTGATGCGGTCGGACACGCGCTTATCGGCGTCGGGCAGGGTAAGGTTCCGTACGTCCATCATGCTGCCGGGCTGAAAGGCGTCGAAGTAAAGGTGGTAAAATACTTTGTGCAGAGTGTCCGGAGAGTTGTTGTAATACTTAAGCGTCTGCCGGCCTTCGTACTGGTGTTTCTTCACGTCCATATCGATTTCCATGGTATACTCGGCGCGTTGCTGCCAGCGATCGGGCTGGGCGGTCAGTGGGAGTACGGAAACAAGGAGGGCGAAAAAGAGTAATAAGCGCATGTTCGTAGTTTGGTCTTTGGAGATAAAGCGTAGGGCGGGTAAATGTTTGGCTCTTACGATTTCCGTAAGATTTTTCGGGCGGGAACGCGGGTGCAAAGCTGCGTTTTAAACATCCTCGTCTTCTCCGGAATAACCCCCTTGCTTACTGCTGGGCCTCCGCTATTTGGTTAATGATCCCCCACGCCGCCGGCAGGCTGTTTTCGATCTCCTCACCGCTCACCTTCAGGCCGATGTTATCGGGGAAGCCGTAGAGGTAATCGTTGGTTTCAGCGAAGGTCTGGCTGGGAAATTCGAACCAGGCCGTGGTCAGTATTTCCTGGATATTTTGCTGAAAAAGGAAGTCGATCATTTTGGCGGCGAGGTTTCGGTCGAGGGCGTTGGCCGGCATGGTGACGCAGGTCATGTTGTAGAAGTTCATATTGGTCGCCCCGGTGTGGGGGAAGCGGACGCGCCAGGCTTCGGCGGCGGCGAAATGCCGGGGGTTGCCGTTCAGAAACCAGCGTACGGCGTTGCCCAGGCTGACGAAGGCAACGTCGAGGTCACCGGCCAGCATTCGTTCGAGCTGGTCCTGATCGTTGCCCTGCGGACCGCCGACCGACTTGGTGTAGATCGTCCTGGCCCACAGCGCTGCCGCGTCCGGGTTAAGATTCTGGTGCAGACCGGAGACTACGCCCGCCAAACCGGAGCTGTCCGGGTGCGCTACGCCCAGGCGGATGCCCCGGCCGGTCAGCTTGGCCAGCCCCAGGTAGGAGGAAGCCTCGGTGGAGGTCACGGCTTTGGGGTTGAAGACGGAAACCATCGTCCACCGCGTAAGTCCCGCCCAGTAGCCTTCGTTGTCCAGGAAGCGGTCGGCCACGTCGCCGTTCGTAAAGGCATCCACGAAGAAGGGTTGCAGGGCGTTGAAGCCGCGCAGGCGCACGGCGTCCTCGAGAGTGGGAACGATGAGTACGTCGGCGTTAAGCGCCTTACCGGCCACGGCGTCCGCAATGATGTCTTTCATCGGCCGCACGATCACCTCCACCGTCGCGGCGTAGCGGGTCTCGAAGGCTTTGATCACTTCCTGGTCCTGAGCCAGGTAGCGCCAGGTCAGCAGGCGCAGTGTCTTGCTGCCGGTGGACAGGTTGCCCGGGCCGGCCTGGATTCCCTGCCTGGCCTTCGGTTTCGCGTCGCCACCGCAAGCGGCGAGGAAAACGAGTGACAGAACGCAGACGAGTAGTTGGAAGGTTCTTTTCATTTGTTGATTGATTGGGCGGGCAAAGATAATGTTACCGGGCATTCCTTATAATTCGGTAAGTACCGGAGGCTCCCCTGCGGTTCAACAATTATTCAAACCGCCTGTTAACATCACTCGCAATGATTATCATTGCTCATAACGTATTCGATAATTCAGTCCTTGTAACCCTATTTTTTTCTCTGACGAGGTTATCCGGTCAACAAATATTACCGATTTTCAGGGTCACCGGACAAACGGCGACATCTTAAACATTTCCGACAATGATTTTCCGCTACGTTCATTCCTTCGCGCTCCTGATTTTTATCGCCAGTTGCACCAAACCGGCTATCGAACCGGATGCGCCGGAAATGGCGTCCGAATTCACCTTCACGATGGCGGCACCCTTTACCGCCGAGCCGGACGTGACCGAAGACGTCGTCTACCTTTTCAGTTCCGTTCCCCAGGCCGAAACCACCGAAGTGGTGAAAGTGAACTACCGGACATCAGCCGTAGAACAGCGCGTCTTTTTACCATTCTTTGCGGGAGAATACACCGTTGACCTCGGCGTGTTCGAGGGCGAGCGGGAGTTGTATATCGGAAGCAAGGGAACAATTTTTATCCTGGACGGAAGCACCCTTGCCGTCAAGGATTCGATCACCGCCTACGTAGAGGCGGATGCGGTCGGGGGGCAGATGCACAGCCTGGAGTATATGGCTCCCAATTTACTGTTCACTTCCTGGCACGGCAGCCACGACCCCGGCACCCGCTCCTTCGACCGGCGCACCGGCGCGATGATCAGCGAAACGAGCTTCAGCGATCACTGCGCCAGGGTAGTGGCGTCGAGACGTGAAGACGGCACCGTAGAGTTGATCGGCATAGGCGAAGCATCTTCCCGGCCGGCCTACATCTACGATGTATTTGACGAGAACGGCACCCTGCTGGAAAATAATCCCGAGTTCTTTCGCCCGGACGGAATGTCAGCGCGTCTGGTCGTGACCAACGGAGCCGCCGACTATTTCGTTTCCGGTTCCGGGGGGCGGCTTTTTCGCAAGAACCCCGTCCGGCAAGCGGGCCAGCTCGACGGTTTTGACGAAGAGGCGATGCGGGATTGTTTTTTGAACGATGCCGCCGACAGCATTTTCACCCTGACGTCGAATAGGCTGCGGGTACACGCCCATCCGTCCGGCTCCACCGTCCTGGAACGGGCCACCCCCGGTGATGCGAAGTTTGCCTTCCGCGACGACAACGAGGTGATCGTAATATGTTTCGATCAGGACGACTCCGTGCCGGTTCAAACGATACGCCTGGATATTTCTGAACTCAGATAAAACCCCGTTCTTATCTTTGCTCCCCAGAAAAGCCAACTCATGTCTACCAAGTCAAGCCTTAAATACCCGCTCGTCGTTCTCGGCCTCATCGTTGCCGCCGCCGCCAGTCGCCTTCTCCCCCACCCGCCCAACTTCGTACCCGTTGGCGCTATGGCCCTGTTTGGAGCGGCGGCGTTGCCGAAGCGCTGGCTGGCTTTTGCCGTTCCGCTGGTGGCCTTCTACCTCAGCGACCTGGTGCTCAACAACGTCGTGTACGCGGCGTACTACGAGGGGTTTCAGTGGGGAATGAGCTGGTTTACCGCCGGGGCTATTCTGCTGATGGTGGCCCTCGGCACGGGGATGCTGCGCAACCTCCCCTTCTCCTGGAGCCGCATCGGCGGTGCGGCGATCGGTGCTACGATGATCTTTTTCCTGGTGACCAATTTCGGCGTCTGGGCCGGCGGGGCGATGTACCCCAAGACTTTTGCCGGTTTGCTGGCGGCCTTTGGCGCGGGGCTCCCCTTCCTGCTTAACAGCCTGCTGGCCAACCTCGTTTTTAGCGGCATTCTGTTCGGCGCGGCGCGGTACCTCGGGGTATGGGACCAAAAGCTGGCTCCCGCTGCCCTGTAAACGGAGGATCGTTACAATGGATGCTTTTTCCTCCGGAGGAACCGGAGCCGCGGTATAAAGCTTTGCGCGCTATTTGAAGGTCAACCCGGATTGACGGGAACATCAACCTGACGCCCATGAAACTGCTTAGACCCGGGCTGCTTGCCCTGCTCCTTATTTTCTTTCTCTGCACCAGCGGCCGCGCCCAAATTGTCAATATCGAAGACAAGCGCAAAGCCCTGGACAGCCTCGGCTGGTTTGGCCAACTCGACCTCAACGGCAGCCTGACGCGCAACAACAATACCGTCGCCACGGCCGGGGGCGGCCTCCGTCTCGACCGACTGGGGCGGCGCGGAAACGTTCTTTTTCTGACCGACTATCGCCTCATTCAGGTTAGTGGCAGAAACGCGACCAACGCCGGCTTCGGCCACCTGCGCTACGGCTATGAACCCCACGACGGCTGGCGTTGGGAAACCTTTGGTCAGTTGCAGTACAACGAACAACTGCGCCTTAATTTCCGCCTCCTCAGTGGTACCGGAATCCGCCGTCGGATCTTCAGGTCCGCAAAAGATAGGGTTTATTTCGGCTTGCTATACATGTACGAATACGACGAGTACCTTGGCTCGGAGATCATCTACCACGATCACCGCCTGAGCAGCTACCTCACCCTGCGGCTTCAGGTGCTGCCGAACCTGTCCCTGGCTTCCACCACCTACTATCAACCGCGTTTGCCGGATTTTGACAATACCCGCATCTCTACCGTTTTTAACCTGGACCTTCAACTCACCGAACAGCTGCGTTTCACCACCAATTTTTCCCTCACCCACGACGCGCGGGTGAATCGGGACATACCCGAAGTGCCCACTACGGTTTTCAAGTGGGTCAACGGACTTAGAGTAGTCTTTTAGCGCCGATCGAGGGTTGCCCGGTTCCCGCCGAATAAAGTATTTCAACTACCCGCATTCCGGGAATACAGCAGGACAATGGCTTCGTGCCGCTCGGATATTTGACTTAGAAAGTTGTCTTATTCCACCCGCGCCTGTCGCTTCTCCATGTTACGCGCCGCTTTGGCCGAGCGCCATTCCTTCCGCGCCAAAAAGAACAGGAAGAAAGCAGGTACGCCCGGGGCGAACGACTTGATGGTCATATTTTCGTCCCCACGTAAGTAGTAGTACGCCGCGATCATCAGAAAGGAGCCGAAGGCCAGGGCGAAGACGGAAAAAACAGCACAGTTAACGTAGTGTTTACGGGAGGATCTGGCCACGTGAAATGGTGGTTAAAAGGTTACGAAAGACCCGTTTATACCCGCGCCGGCGTTTCCTCCAGCAACGCGGCGGTAGCCCGCTCCAGAAAGCCGGGTATGATGGCGTCGTGCGTACGCTGGATGGCTGCAGGATTGTTGAGGTCTTCGATCATTTGCAGCCATTTTTCGCGGCCGTGGTCGGCAATGACCTCCTGCTTGATCTCGGGCCGGCTGAAGTGTGCCAGCATTCCGTCGGGATCAGCCTCGGGATGAAACTGAACGCCGACCACCTCGGGGCTCCAGCGTACCCCCATCAGCGCCCGCTCGAGGTCGACGTGGGGACGGATTTTTTCTTTGGCCAGTAAGGTAGCGCCGAGTTGCTCCAGTTTTTCCCCGTCGGGCTGGATGGCTTGGTAATGGCGAAAGTCAGCGGCGATGAACGGCTGGTCGAGACCCCGGAAGATGGGGTCGATCTTGCCCGCTTCGGTCTGGTGAATCGGGAAGGTGCCGAAGCTGATGCTGTTGCGCTTGGTCACCTCGGCCAGTTGGAAATGGTGCACGGCCATCTGGAAACTGTGGCAGATGAAGAAAACGTACTTCTTGCGCTCGTTGGTGGCGTTGTGTTCCATCACGGAGTTGAGCCAGCCGGTCCACGCTTTGTACCACTTACCGTCCACCTCGCGAGGATCACCCGGACCGCCGGAACTGATGTAGATGTCGTGGTCGAGGCCGGGAACGGCCCCGTCGACGCGAACGTCGAACACCTCCGAATCCACCCGGTCGGCGAACTGACCGACGAGTTCACGGATGCAGCGCATGCCCTGGTTGGGAATGCCGTTGTAGAGGTCTAATATAGCGAGTCGTAAGCGGCTCATGGCGGGGAAGATTTCGTGAGGTCGTAGATAACTTTAAGACGGTAACGCGGAGGTAAGGTAACGTGGTTGCACCGGATAAAAAACGTAACAAGGTCTTAACGTGTCGGAATGTCGGGATGCTGCCCGCTGAACCAAGCAGGTAAACAGTGATCGGTATTTCATGGATGCTGTTCGATCGCCGCCGTTTCCGGAACGAGGTCTTCGGGTGGCACGGGTGCCAGCGGGTAGGTTCTGCCCATGAACCAAAGCAAGGCCACGCCGGCCGCGGTAAGTATAAAAGACAGGCCAAACACCCCCAGCGCACCGATCCCGACGAGCTCTTCGGCCGTGTCCGGCATTTCCTGCTGACTGAAAAAATAGCTGATGGCATTGTTGATAAAATGAATCAGTATCACGAGTCCGAGTGAACGGGTGCGGTAATAAACATAGCCCAGGCAAAAACCCATCAGGCTGGCAAAAAAAATGTGAACGGGGTGCAGGTGCATCAGACCAAAGATGAAGCCGGAGATCAGAATTGCGTTGAGCGGCGTGGTTTTGGCCAGGTAACCGCGCATGATCTGCCCACGCAGCAGTACCTCCTCGAAGACGGGTGCGACGACCACCACGGCGATCATCATTCCGAGACCGGGCACCAGGGCGTCTTTCATCATTTCGGCGAAGCCCTCGTAGCCGGGCAGGTACTCGGCCACCAAAGATACGCCGTTGGCCACCAGCAGGGTGCCGGTGATGGCGAGCAATCCGCTACCGGGCGTGACGTTGCGAAAGCCCAGGCTCCAGCGGGGTTTCCCCATCTGCACCCAACTGTACCAAATGCACAGAATCAGTGGCAGCCCGGTGGCGATGAACCCCCAGCGGCCGAGCGGCTCCGCCAGATTTAAGTCCTCCAAATTTTCGAGGTCGTCGAACAGCCCGAAGTTGACCGCTCCGTCGATGAGCAAAGGGATGACCCCCAGTACGGACCCGCCAAAAAAGATCAGGATAAGGAGGATCAGGTGTTGCCAGTTAGGAAAATCGTTGAAGCGCATATTCACGGGTTGTTTAAGCGGCCGAGAAACGTAAGGGAGGATTCGGTTCCGGACCGGGTAAAAATTTATAGCTGATCGAAGGAAGGTAATTTATTCCCCGGCGGACAAGCGGTTACCGCTATCTGTATGGCACAAAACTACCGCGCGCAGGTCGGAAGTACACGTCCCGTTAAGCCACAAGATAGGCGCGCGGACGCAGGAAGCAAAAATGGTTGGAGGGCACCGTTCGTTCCTGGCGGTATTGGAACCATTTCGGCAATCCGCGTTCACGCTGCCATAACGCTCCGGAAGCATGCCTACCGATCCACTTTTTTGTTTTCGAGCGAACAGGTCGCCGTACATATCCGTTTGAGCAACATACCAAAAATTATAAAATGCGAAAGCTAAGAACCAAAAAAGCATACGACGGCAACCCCGTAGGATTGTCCGATAAGGCCTGCAAAGAAATGGCCAAAGACCTCGACCGCCACCTGGCCGCTCTCTGGATCATGTACGCCCAGTACCATAAACACCACTGGCTGGTGGAAGGGCCCCAGTTCCGTGATATTCATCTCTTCCTGCAGGAGCATTATGAAGAAGTGAACCTCCAACTCGACGCGGTAGCTGAACGGATGACGCTGCTGGGCTACACCCCCACCACCCGCCTGGAAGATTATGTAAAACTGTCTTACATCAAGCAGGAGCCCGAGGATGTTTACCACATTCGCGACGGGTTCAAGAACGATATGGAGAACGAACGCAAGATTGCTATCGAGTTCCGCAAATCGATCGAAAAGGCCATCAAACACGGCGATTACGGTACGAAAAATATGCTCGAAGGTTTCCTCTTCAAGATTGAAGACCGCTGCCATCACCTGGAACACTTCCTGGGTGAAGACAGTATGTCCGTCGGTTTCCTGCACTCCGCCGAGGAGATGGACAAGAAAAAGAAATAACTACCGATCCGGGTGTTGCACACTCCGCGAAATAATTGGAACAACCGCCGTCGCTTCTTCAGGGAAGGGCGGCGGTTTTGTATTAGTGCCCCCGTAATTTTCACCAATCCGTTGCACGCGGGAAGAGATCAGGAAGTCCTCCACTGTTCCCACATGCCAAAAATCAGCACGCCAACGCCCATCAGCAAGAGGTTACGGATCAGGAGGAAGTTGGGGTAAAACTCGCCGCGCAGCAAATCCTGGGCGCTGTAAAGCAGGTAACAGATCACCATGGCGATGGCAATACCGGTAAGTGCGTCCTTCAGAGAAGGCGTGGATGGTTTGATTGGATTGAACATAACAGTGTAGTAGTTCTGAAGACTTAACAAAAAGACTGATGCTGGGATAAAACCGGTCAATCCGCTGTACGCAAATGTAATGTTATACTGCCAGGATTTAGTGTATGCCGCGGGTCAGAAAACTGTCTGTATTACGATGCGCATAACTTTTCTACCGCGCGGCGGGCGAGGTCGGCGCTCAGTGCAACCCCCATGCCGGCGAGCCGTGCGGCGACCAGCACGTTATCCGCCGCGTAGCGCAGTACGGGAGATTTACCGCCACCCTGGGCGATGATGCCACTCCAGCGGACGGGAAAATCGGCGTCGGTCCATTTGCGGTAAGGAAACCAGCCGTTAAGTTTTTCGAGCAAAAAGGCTTCAGGGATTTTGTTGGGGCCAAACTCGTCGGTTTCGGAAGTGGTGCCGGCCAGGTGGCGGGCGCCACCGATGAGGAGGCGGTCTTCCCCGACGTTGCGGAAATAGACGTAGCCCTCGTGGTAATGATAGCAACCCCGGAGCCGAAGATCGGCAAGGGGCTTACTGAGGAGGATCTGATTGCGGACCGGACGAATGGTTTCGGAGAAATCCTTTGGTAGCAGACGTTGGGCGAAGCCGTTGACCGTGAGGAGGACCTTACCGGCGGTGAGGCTGCCCCACCCTGCTCCTTCCACCTTCACCGCACCTGCGGCCGCGCCCAACTTATCCACCGTGCAGCCGAAGAGAAACCGGACGCCGGCCCGGTGGCAGTCGTTGGTAAGCAAGGTCACCAGCTTGCCGGGGTGCAGCTGGGCCTCGAAGGGGTTCGCCAGGGTCATTCCCACGGCGAGGGTGCTGTCGACCACCGACCAGGTTTCCCCTGTTCCCATCACGTCGGCGAACATTTCGTTGAGGCGGGGTAACCGTGCAAGGACCATGGCCGCCGTCGCGTCGTCGTCAATCACTTCAAAGCCACCGTTTTTTGTCCAGTCGATCCCGCGATCCGCGAAGTTTACCTCCAGGGCGCGGACGCCGGCCAACCGCTGCCGAACCGTTGCCAGCGTGGCGGCTTCTCCGTACGCATCCACATCGGCCAGTAGTTCGGTAGGGCCGCCGAAGCAGGCAAAACCGGCGTTGCGGGTACTCGCCCCCCGGGGTACGGGCGTCCGCTCGATGAGGAGAACGTCCATTTTCGGGTCGCTGCGTTTCAACGCCAACGCCGCCTGGAGACCGGTGAGGCCCGCGCCGACGATCGCTACGTCGGGGGAGCGGAAGAAAGTGGTGGATTCCCAGTAGGAAGGGCGGGGGGTGGCGGAGTTCATGGCGGTAAGTTACGCCGGAGTGGTCCGGGGAAACGCCGCCCGCCGAACCTGACCACCCACTACCGCTGTTACACCATAAAAACCAACGAACTATGATTCTTCAACCCACCATTGACGCCGCTTTGTTTGAAATTGCCGAGGATTCCGAACGCCACGAGTTACGCTCCGCCATCTGGGAAGATTACCTGCGCCCGGTTTTTCTGAAAAATGACCCGGCCGAAGGCGCCAAGACTTTTGCAAAAGTGAAAGCCGCGCCAAGCGACCACATAAGCCTGATCAAAGACACCCTGCGGGAACATCTGGAAGATAAACCGGAAGCGGTGAACAAACTGCAGCATTTGCTCGGCATCGACGAAAAATAAGCTGGCCGAACCGGTACCCGATTCTTAGAACGCGCGCAGGGCTTTTGTCCTGCGCGCGTTCTGCGTTTGGCCAACAAAACCACTCATAGCCCCCGCAATAGATCGTTCTGAATATCCACCGCCGCTTCCAGTCCTACGCTCATCCTGACCAGACCGTCCGTGATACCGACCGAGGCGCGTTCATCCGGAGTAAGTTTTGAGTGGGTGGTGGTGGCCGGGTGAGTCAGGATGGTACGCGTATCGCCGAGGTTGGAGCTGCGGGTACAGATCCGGACGTTGTTCATCAGGCGGTTGGCCGCCGCAACGCCGCCTTTCAGCTCAAAGGTGACGATGCCGCCGCCGGCCGTCATTTGCCGACGCGCGAGGTCGTACTGCGGGTGACTTTCCAGAAAAGGATAGTGCACGGCGGAGATTCCGTTCCACCCACCCAGCCAGCTGGCCATGGCGAGGGCGTTGCGGCAGTGGGCGTCCATCCGCAGGTGCAGGGTTTCGAGGCTTTTGCTGATCGTCCAGGCGTTAAAGGGGGACATGGCCGGACCGGTGTGGCGGCAGAAGGCGGTCACTTTTTCCATCACGGCCGCCGTTCCGAGCAGGAGACCGCCGAGCACGCGCCCCTGGCCATCCATCCACTTGGTGGCGGAGTGGGTGATGAGGTCGGCGCCGAACTCGGCCGGACGCTGGAGGACCGGCGTAGCAAAGCAGTTGTCGACCACGAAGAGCAAATCGTGGGCTTTGCAAAGTTTGCCGGCGGCTTCGAGGTCGACCAGTTTCAGGCCGGGGTTGGAGGGGGTTTCGGTACAGAAAAGAACGGTATTGGATTGCACGGCCGCCGCCCAGGTTTCGGGCTGGTCGGGCTCTACGTACGTGAACGTGACGCCCCATCTGGGCAGGACGTTGGTCAGCAACTGGTGGGTGCTGCCGAACAAGGCGCGGGTAGCGACAATGTGGTCGCCCTGACCGACCAGCGCAGCCAGACTGGCAAATACGGCCGCCATACCGGAAGCGGTGGCGAAACCCGCCTCGGTGCCTTCCAGCGCGCAGGCCTTGCCGATCAGCTCGTCTACGCTGGGATTGTTGTAGCGGGAATAAATAATGCCCTCCCGCTGCCCGGCGAAGGTGGCGGCCATGTCCTCGGCGCTGTCGAAAGTGAAACTACTCGTCAGGTACAGCGGTGTGGAGTGCTCACGGTTGTGCGTCTGGTCCATCTGCCCGCGGATGGCGCGGGTTTGGGGCTGGAGGTTATTTTCCATAGGGCAAAGGTAGAATGCCGGTCGTTCACTCTGGTGTTCTTTTGGTCTTTTAGTACGCCGGCCAACCGGATTTTGCCCTCCTGAAGGATCAGTTTTAATGCACCGGCGTTCGCATCGACCCCCACCAGTACGACGATCAACGTTCTGATTTATATGGATTCGGATCCGACTTTTCTAAAGATTGCAATGTGCCGGCGAAAGGCTCGGTCAGACCGGTGTGCTGCTTGTTGAGGATTTCAACCCGAACATAATTACGCCGGGGTAATTTTTTTGGCGATCGTTAAATAACGGCAAAGGAACATTTGGAAAAGGTAGTTGCGGTCAGGTAAAATTTGGCAACATGATCAAAAAACGCAATGTTAATTTAATGTAAACTAAAAATGAACTAAATATTATCTAAGGACGTTTATTACCAGTCTGCCATCTAAAATAAGTAATATGACTATCCACAAATTTAAAGAACAAAGCCGCTACGGCGACCGGATCATTCTCGGAGCCATCTGCCTGGCCATGATCTTCCTGCTGGGATTGGGAATGTTGAACGTATTGTCTCCGAACTTCGACTGGCGCTACGTCTGCGTATGCCTGACCGTCACGGCCTTTTTGGGCGGTATCTTTTACCTGCTCAACCGGACCCGCATGAAGGTTTCCATCAACAAAAAACGCATCAAGTTCAAAGTAATGCCCTTCCACCAGAAAGCCCGCCGCATCGCCTGGGACGAGGTAACGGATTTCCAAATCGTGCGGACCAACCAGACCGAACAATGGATTGGCGGTAACATCCACCTGCCCGGAGAGCGATTTATTTCCCTGGTGGGCCGCAATGGTTTATCCGTACGCACCAAGAGTGGCCGGCAGTATTTTATCGGTTGTAAAGACGTCGAAAAATTGGAGAATGCTTTGACGGACTGATTTAGGATTAAAAATTCCATCGCCATAAATTTCACACCTTAGTAGGCTGCCCTGTAAATGTTCACGGGCCATCGCATTGATTATTATCTGGCGCTCTAAGATCGATTTTTTTAACTGATCACTTATTGCGCTGGCTCTGAAACGTTCGGCTTTAGGGCTTACCCTGAAATGCCACGTTCATCGCCGCGCAGATTTTCCCTACCGCCTCGTGCAGATCTCCCACCGAGTGCGCGCCGGAAACGAAGCCCACCTCGTAGCCGCTCGGCCCCAGATACACACCGGTCTGGAGCAATTCGTGGTGGATGATCTTGAAGTACTCCATGTTGGCCGCATCGATCTGATCGGCGCGCGTGATGCGTTCCTCGCCAAAAGCCAGCCAGAAAATAGAGCCGATGTGCGGCACCTGCAGGGGGTAGCCTTTCTCCCGGGCGTAGGCTTCGATAGCCGTGGCCATACCGTGGGTTTTTTGGGCCTGAAGTTCGTAGAAGCCGGGGGTCAGGCACAACTCCAGGGCGGCGAGGCCGGCGGCCATCGCCACGGGGTTGGCGCTCAGGGTTCCGGCCTGGTAGACCGGGCCGACGGGCGCGATGTGGTCCATGATCTCCGCGCTGGCGGCGTAGGCGCCTACGGGGAATCCTCCGCCGATCACTTTACCGAAGGTGATGATGTCGGGCTGCACGTCGTAGTAGCCCGCCGCGCCGGTAAAGCCGACGCGGAAACCGGAAATGACCTCATCGAAGATCAGCAGCACGTTGTGCTTATAGGCTTTGATGCGCAGGCACTTCAGCCAGCTGGGGTCCTGGATCAGCAGGCCGTTGTTGGCGGGTATGGGCTCGACGATGATGCAGGCGATCTCGTCGGCGTGCTTGCTCAGGGTTTCTTCCAGCAGGTCCCGGTCGTTCAGGGGCAGCACCAGGGTATCGTTGGCCACGTTTTCGGGCACGCCGGCGGAAGAGGAAGTACCGAAGGTGGCCAGCCCGGAGCCGGCCTTCACCAGCAGGCTGTCGACGTGGCCGTGGTAACAACCGTCGAACTTCAGGATCTTATTCTTACCGGTCACCCCCCGGGCCAGGCGCAGGGCGCTCATCACCGCTTCGGTACCGGAGCTGACGAAGCGGATGCGCTCCACGTAAGGGTGATTATCCAGGATCAGTTTGCCAAGCTGGTTGCCCAGGCGGTTGGGAGTTCCGAAACTCGTGCCTTTTTTCACCGTCTCCAGCACCTTCGTCTCGATGTGCTCGTTGGCATGGCCATGTATGAGCGGTCCCCACGAGCAGCAAAAATCCAGGAAGACGTTGTCGTCCTCATCGGTCATCCGGCTCCCCTTCCCTTCCTTGATGAAGAGAGGCGGACCACTTACGCTGCGAAACGCCCGCACGGGGCTGTTCACGCCACCGGGGAAATAGCCACGGGCTTCGTCAAATAGATCGGCGGAGGTTTGGCGGGGTATGCGCTGCTCGAAGGTCATGGGGTTTTTAGTTTGCGGGGCGAAGATAAGCAGTCGGCTATCCGGCTGCGTCAGGGCTGTGCATTCTTTTCAGGCTTCGGTTGCAGGACGAGGGGCGGGCGGCGCGAACGCAGGGGCAAAGTGACGGTTTTAGTGCAATTTTAGCCGTTTTCCAAGTTGTCGGCTTTGCGAATCAGATTAAATGCATATTTCGGAGAATGGTTTATTGATATTCAGCAGTAGATTCCGTTCAGTTTCCGTGTGCGAATTGTTATGAAATTCGGCACACGGAACATCCACATTTCATACTGTTTTAATTTAAACAAACTACGAAATCAGAAAATTTGCTGGGCGCCAATCGTTCTGACAAATTACTGATTATCAACAATTTAATAATTTGGCACGGTATTTGTTAGTCAAGACCGAGTGTAGCGATCAACGCAATCGCTTTTAGTTTAAAATTAGTAACCTTTCAGACCAGCACAGCATGACCAATCAAGAATTTACGCAGAACATCGGCACCCTGGAAAACCTTCTTTTCTCCTTCGCCCTCCGCCTCACCAAGAACCGTCAGGACGCCCAGGATCTGATGCAGGAAACAAGCCTCCGCGCCTACCGTCACCGCGATAAATTCGCCACCGGCACCAATTTTAAAAGTTGGGTTTCCACCATCATGCGCAATACGTACATCAACCGCTACCGGAAGATGAAGACCCGCCGCCACCTCAACCAACCCATCGAAGACTTCAGCTACTTGATGGAAAGCCGCAGCGCCATCGCTAACCAGGGGGAACACGATATGCGGATGAAGGAGTTATTGCTCAAACTCGAAAGTGTCGGTAAGATCTACAGCGTCCCTTTTCTGATGTTCTACAAAGGCTACGAATACAAAGAGATCGCCGCCGAACTCGATATTCCCATCGGCACCGTCAAGAGCCGCATCTTTCTGGTACGCCAGCGGATGAAGCAAATGATCGGTGACCGGAATAAGAACTAACCTCGAAACCTGACCAAATTCAACCAGCATTATAGGGCATCCCGTTTCCGGGGTGCCTTTTTTATTTGCTCGTCGCTTCAGGCGCCGCACGTCCGCTCCGCCGGATAAATGGCCGCCCGATCACTCCGGCAAGTAAAATTTTGGTAACACTGTTTGTCTCGCAGGTCTGAATACGCGGTCTACACCTTAGTATCGACGGAATATTTAGAGAAAACGAGGAGGATAAAAAGTCAAACATTGCAGCGCTTGGGTAACAGGCTATAGATTGTCTTTTAGCGCAACCCAACCCCAAAAGCAAGCGTAACCCACCGTCCACCGAGCGTCGCAAACTCGGAGCCGAGCGGCAGTCTCTGCATTCCATCTACTCCGGCACCGTACAGCGGCCGGTCGCGCAGCAGCTGCTCGCCGCGAACCGCCACAAACCCCCGTTTGTACCGCAGACGGGCTGATGCGTCCAGCCGGGTGCGGGCGGGCAAGGTCGTTTCACCGCTTAGCGATTGTACACCGGCAACCCATAAATACCCCACTTTCGTTTGCAGTGTCCAGTCTTCATCGCCTCCCGGGTAAAAGGTATGGGTTGCCCGCGTCCATAGGGAGTGGCGGGCGGGCAGGAGCATCCCTTCCGTAGTGGCAGCTTCCAGTTCGTCGTAGCGGTAATTGGCGCTTATCACCAAGCCCGGATGGTAGTGGTCATCGCGCCACAAGTGCAGATTCACCTCTCCGGCGACGGTGGTCCGCCGTACGCCCCCCCGCTGGCTCATCACCAAACGATCAGCGGGTGCATAGACGACGGTGGTGTAGTTCCGGTAGTCGCGCCGGACCGCCTGCACCGAATAGCTGATGCTGTTCCCTTCGCCGTTCAACTCTACTCCGTAGCGCAGAAAATCTTCCGTCCGTAAAGGCTCGACCTGTTCCCGCGTACGCAGGGTGTAGCTGAGGTGGTCGTCGTTCAGCAGCGGGTTGCGGTAGGCCCCGGCCCGACCGGCCCGCAGGGTGATGAGGTGTTTAGCGAAGGGCGCGTAAACCAACGCCAGATTCGGCAGGTACCTCCGCTCCCCCAGTCGGCCGTGGCGGTAGTGTTGCTCCAGGCTAATTTCCGTACCCCCACCCGGACGGTATTTCAGCTCATGGCCGATCAAATTCAAAATCTCCTTGCGGTCGGCAAATCGGCTGGAGGTGCCGAGCCGGTCGTATATACGTACATTATGCAACTTCAGTACGGAGCCGATATCGTCCCTATTATTTCTCCACGAAGCCTTCACGCCGCTGTCGAGATAGGTACGCCGTCCGTCGGTCATCCGGCCGGCAAACGATCTATCGACCCGCTCCAGGCGCAGGTTGGCGAAGGTCAGCAGGCGCAGGTTTCTCAACCCATTGTAGCCGATTTTGGCCATGGTTCCCACCCGTTCCCGTTTGGCAACGATGCCTTCGGGTCCGCCGCGCCGGGTCTCCTCGCGCAGGTAATCAGCGCCCATGCTCGCGTTGAATTCATCGCGTTGGTATTGGCCATGCGTTTCCACTCGCAGGTTCTCCCGGTCCGGACGATCCAGGCGACCGTCAGTGTCGGTATCGACGCGAAAACGGTTGCGGTTGTAGTGCACCCCAAGTCCGCTCCAGTAGTAATTTTCCGGCCGCAGGATAACCTGCGCGGCCAGTTGGTCCGGTCCTCCGGCCGCGGTCAGGCGGTGGCGGTTATCGTACGGTTCGTCTTTGAAGTATATGTTTCGGTGAGGTGAGAAGGCACCCATCCAGGGCATGCGCGCGAAACCGGCGGCCAGGTTGTTGGGCTTCCATTCCAGGATACTCCGGGTGAAAGCGAGGCGGGTCGGCCCCAGGTCACCGAGGGTAGTTCCGTTGGCGTAGCCCATTTCGGGCAGGGGATCGGCCAGGTAGTGCAGCGCGACGGGTACACCCGTGATCTGGGCGCGGCCGCAGGTGCAAGAAGTAAGTATCAAAAGCAGGGAGAGTAGCGGTTGTTTCATTAGTCCGGGATTTCGGGTGAAGCGTTAAGCACAGGACCGGCGAGCCACCAGCGGCGTTCCGGTTCGTAATACGGGTAGGCGACCGACGACGGTGGCTGACAGCTGCCACCGAGCATCACCGTCAGGTCCAGCGGAATGTTCCGGCGCTCCCCCGCCGCCAGACGTTTGAAGTAGAGGTTCAGGTACGCCCCGTCGATCTCGTAATAATCGATCGTCCCCCCCTCCATGAGAGGATCTAGGTCTTTGGCCAGCAGCGCGAGGTTGGCCGGCAACCCTATCCGCACCAGCGGAGCGTACACCTCCGCCGAATCCAGGTTCTCCAGCCGGACCGCCCAGCGCACCGCCTCGTTGGTTGCGGCCTCCGTCGTCGATGGCTCGATCAGGAGGGCCAGTGGAGCATCCGGCGTGGGTACCGGCAAACTACGCGCCCACTCCCCTCGCCACGTGGCAAGGGGCCACGGGCCGGGCCCCGCAAAGGAGACCTCCAGACGGTTGTCTCCAGCGAGCGCCGCGGCGGTCATATCCAGCGGAACGCGCAGCGATTGCCCGGTCTCGTAATCCGCGCTGGCGAGTATCCGCCCGTTCAGCCGCAACGTCACTTTGGCCGGATTCACCGGCTTTTGGTAGCGGGCCACCGCCGCAACGCCCGCCAGGTACTGCACCATTGCCTGGGTAGAAAAATACCGGCTTTTGTTCTTGGTCTCCATCAGCCGGTTCAGCAGGCCGGCGGCGTGGCGGTCGTAGCCCTGCGTGGCAACGTAGGCCCGCAGGTACCAGCCCCGGGTTTCGAGCGCCTGCCCCGTACCCCGGGAATGGCTCAGGCTCAGGGAGGATTTTTCGGCCGGCAGGATCTCCCCCAGCATCTCCGGGAGCATCCCCTGCACCTGCGTCCGCGCCCCCAAAGTATCGCCCGCAGCCAGCAAAGCATGCGCCACCAAAGAACGATAAAGCGGCCGCCGGGAGGTCATTGCCATCTGCTTGTGCCGCTCCAGCTCAGCGCCCATACCCTCATCGCCGTGCCGCAGCAGGGCCAGCAAAACGTACACCCGGTCGGGCTGCGCGGCGAAGGGCGTCTGATCGAATCGACCCCGTAAAAATTGGCGCGCCCGCCGGATCATGGCCGGATCGATACCGTCGTATACCTCCCGCAGATCAGCGAATTGCTGCAGGCCGTAAGCCGTCAGGTCCACCCGCGCTTTGGAACGACCGAAGAGTGAAAACCCGCCACCGGGCATCTCGTACCTGGCCAGCTGGCGGTATCCTGAATCCAGGTATTGCCGGGCCTGGGCCAGGGTATTATCGTATTGCTCCCACGGTGCTTCCTCCAGCATCCGCACCGCCAGGGCATTGGGATAACTCGTGCTGGACACCTGCTCGAAACACCCGTGGGGTTCCCGGATCATCTTCGCCCTTTCCGCCATGATCCCGTCGATGGTGCCGCCGTGAAGTACCAACTCCCCCGTCAGCGGCCCGCTGCGCTGCGCCACGGTGAACTCCGCCGCAAACGATTGCCGGTTGGCCGCTTCCGCCAACACCGCTTCCCGGTGAGTGCGCTCGATAAGGGTCAGTTGGGCTTCTTCAGAAAAAAGGATTTCCCGCCGTGCGTCGCGCATCACCCACTTCAGCTTTGCCGGACCACCCGCCCTGGCAACGACCAGGTGGCGAAGCACCGTCACGTTTCCCCTGGCCGGTAGGTTTACCGGACGTTCCCGGCGTTCCAGTCGGGTTACCGACTTTCCGCCGGGTACCAGTTCTTCGTACACCAACATCTCCGTATCGGTATTATTGCGCAGGGTTGCCGTCAGCATCAGCGTATCACCTACGGCGGCGGAAGTAGGCAGGCGGGCGCTGATTTCCGTTTCCGCCCGCGTGGCAAAGGTGGTTTCGGCGTGCACGGGCGTGCCGTCACCGGCAATCCCCTCCAGGATGATGCGGAAGGTAGTAGTCGTCGCGCTTGGCTGGCACCTCAGCTTTACCCGACCGGTAGCATCCGGATTGACTTCCGCCGTCCAGAACAGCGGGTCCGGACGTTGCCTCGTCCCGCGCGGCCGGTAACCGTCGCCGTAGTGGCGGACCGGAGGAAAGCTGCGTTTTACCTGCGGGTTCAGCGCACCACCCGTGAATGAAAACGATTTGGCGCGAAACAGGTCGGACCGGTAGCCGTCGGAAATGGTATAATCCTGCTGCGCCGAAATTCTATATACTACCCGGCCGGTACTCTCCGACAAATAACCACGGCTGTTAATTGCGTACCCGGTTATCACTACTTCTTCCAATCTTGCGTCCATATTCGTCATATGCTTTGCGGCTACGGAAATCCGGGAACTCGTTGTTTCGGCTTGCGGGCCTGCGGTAATATCCACGTCCACCTCCCGTTGCTGCGTGAGGGCCGGGGCCGCCATCCCGGTCCGCTTCTCTCCCAAATAAGGCTTATACCGGTGTTCCAGCGGTAGCAGCAAGCGATTATCGTGCCCGTAGGATTTGTTGCCGATCATAAGACTGTACCCTGCCTCCGGCCGGGGAAGACGTAGCCGGAACCTGCCATTACCGAGCCCTTTCAATGGTGTTTTTTCAACCAGCGTGAACGGATGCCGGTGCCCGGAACCATAATAGCGGGGCCGGGAAGGAAAAAGGCCGGCGTTGGTATACTTACCGTAGACGCCCGTCTGTTCGTGCTCATAACGGGGTCGCTGCGCAAGCTCCCAGTCGAGTCCCCGCCAGCCGTGGCAGAGTACGACGTCATCGAGCGCCCGGCGTGCCGCGGGCTGTTCGGTATCGAAATAATCGTTGGGTTCAAAGATCTTACCACGCAGCTGCGACTGCAGTAAAAGCTGGGCGACGATGTGGGGTTGCTGATCGTTTTGGCGGGTGTAGCGGGCGTCGTCGACAACGGCGAGTGAGAAGTTTCCCCGCAGCGGTTGTCCTTTACGGTCCTTAAGGAAAAACCTCAGCTCGGGAAAATTCAGTTTGGGGGCAAGTACCTCGCTGAACACTGGTTGCAGGTCGGGCTCGAGAAATATCAGACGTTCCCAGCGGGCGTTGTCCCGGGCGTCGGTCAGGGTGGCGCGGTAGACGCCGGCGGGATAATCGGTCAGTTTCAATTTCAGATTTTCGTCTGCTTTTTGTTCCAGAAAAAGGCTGTCTTCCGTGGCCAGACGGAACCGGAGGCCGGAAACCTGACCGTGAAGGGTCAGCTCCAGTTCCCGACCGGATACGGAAAGCCGGGCGGCCAGTGCGGTATTGTTCGGTTCCGGTAAAGAGACCGGGCGGACGATCTTCGTGGGGCGGAGGATACCGGCCGTCAGCTTCGCCGGGGCGTTGGCGGGCAGGTCGAAGTGTCCGTAGCCGTTGTGGGTGGCGGAGAAGGTGGTGATGCGGCGGTTTCCGGCCAGGATGTCGCCGGCCACGTCCACCGGTTTTCCGTTAGGGCCGACGGCGCGGAAGGCGATGCGCTGGGGAGCACCGGCCGCGCGGTAGCCGCCCTCAGGGAAGAAATCGAGACGGACGGAATCGAGGACAATGGAGACGGGACGGAGGACGGTTTCCGTGGCCCCGTCGGCGGAGACGCGGGCGGCCAGGATCACGTCGGGGGTGGCCAGGTCTTGCGGCAGGCGCAGGTCGAGGAAGGCTTCGCCACGGGAGTTGGTGGTGAGTGTTCTGGTACTGACGGCCCGGCCGGCGACGCGCAGGTCCGCAACCACGGTGGCTTTACGCAGGGCTTTACCGAAGCGGTCGCGGGCGGTGAGGGTATAATTGAGGCGGTCGTCGGGGCCGTAGGCTTCGCGCTGGGTCTCGAGTTGCAGCAGCAGGTCGGGGCGGTAGGTCTGCTGTACGTAGAGGTACTTGGTGTATAAGCTAGCGGATCCGTAATTGCCCAGCCAGTTGGTGTAGGCGCGCAGGGTGTAGCGGCCACCCGGGAGGGAGGACTTTAGCTGGAGGTAGCCGTCGTGGCCGTATTCGCCGCGGTGGACGACTGCGCTGTCGACGACGCTTCCGTTCCCGTCGAGGAGTTGCAGCCGGACGACGTCGGTCAGCACGGGGGCGGTACGGCGCAGACCATCGGTCAGGTATGCCTTCAGCCAGATACCGTTGCCGGGGGCGTAGAGCGTCCGGTCGGTGTGCACGTAGAGCAGTTCGCGGCCGCTTTTTTGGGCGCGGACGCCGGTGCAGAGAAAGACAAGTAAGAGCAGGGTGAGGGTGAAAGGGGGTTTCATCGGGTGTCGTTTGGCTGCCTGGATGCAGGAGTGACCGGAATTGCATATATGCGCTCGAAATTATTCATCTCCCCCTGGCTTTTTGTTACCCTGAAAGGTTTGAAACCGCAAAATTCTAAGGACCGTAACTTGCGGCACGCTGTATCTTTACCGACAACCTTGCTATGCGACTGATTTCAACCGGCCTACTTCTGACGTTATCCCTGCTCGCAAAAGCATAGTATAGCGGACACTGGTACTTGACCCCGACGGCAATCACCTGATCATGTTTTATGCTGGTGAAGACCGTAAGAACCCACCCTGGCGGTTACAGTAAATTTGGCGCGTATTTAACTGACATTTACTTTTTCGACGTTCGTTACCCCCGGGGAACAGGTATTTCGCGGCAGGCACATCAATCGCAACCAAATACACATTTGCAAATTAGCAATGCGTATAAACACCTATTAATCCTATCTCGACGACTAAAATTTACCATTCCCCGCCTATTTTGTGCCTTTCCCTAATTATTTGCTCTTAATCACAATAAACTCCTTAGAGGTTTCTTACTTTCGTACCAACTCTCTTTTTGTTTTAAGACGACCTACACACATACTTAATGACGACTTCTCTCACCGGCAGTGAGAAAGACGACCTAATTGGCAGCCTGACCCGGCAGCTTAACGTCGCTCAGGCCGAAACGAACCTCCATTTGGCGGAGGTAAGGCGCTTTACGTTCATCGTATCGGAAATTACCGAAGCGGCGGAAGGAGGCATCTTTGTCCGCCATAATCCGGAAGGGGACTATATGTACATTTCTGAACAGCTCGCTCGAGTGCTGGGCTACGGAGATACGGGTATGGCACCATCTTACCGCGAATTCCTGGAACGGGTCCATCCGGACGATCTCGGTCGAGCCTTTGCATCGGCAGATCTTCGCAGGTCGCCCGAACAGTGGCCCTCCCCCGCTCCCGAAGATTCCGATAGTGCATCCGGCGATCGCGCCCGAAATGATGACGACGAAGCGCAGAGCGTTCTCTCGCTGCCTTCCTCCACCCCCATTCCAGCAAATATTTTCACCACCAGTCCGGGCTCCCACCTCGAGTTTCGCTATCGCGGTCAGACGGGAGAATACCGCTGGTTCCGGGCCAGCGCTAAACCGTACTTTCCCGAAAGCGGTCAGCAGCAGATCATTGGCTTGATCATCGACATCAACGACGTGAAGGTGCTGGAAGCCCAGCGCCAGGCCGTCAATGAAGAGCTGAAAGCCTTTATGTACAGCGTGGCACACGACCTGCGCGCGCCCGTGCGCCACATCGCCAGCTTCGCCGAAGCCATCCGGGAGGAACCCGATGCCCCCACGGAAGATCGGGAGCTTTACCTGAATTACGTCGAGCAGTCGGCCGATAAACTCGGCAAAATGATCGACGGGCTGATGCTGCTGAGCCGCAACCAGCGCAACCTGCCGAAGATCACCCCGGTCAACGTGGAGCAGATGCTCGCCGAACTGATCCATAAAACCCGCCAGACCGAACGTCAGGCCGCCGAGCTCCACATCGACTGCGACGCCTTTCCGGTCATCAATACCGACGCCGGCCTGCTCGAACAAGTCATTCAGAACCTGCTCTCGAACGCCATCAAGTACTCCAGCAATGAGCCGCGGGCGGTCATCAATGTCCGCTACTATCTTCAGGAAGCGCAGCACGTCATCAGTTTTTCCGACAATGGGATCGGCTTCGACCCCGCTTACGCCGACAAATTATTCAAGCTGTTCAGCCGCCTTTACGTCAACGAAGACATACCCGGCACGGGCGTGGGCCTCGCCTCCGTTCACCGCATCATGCGCAGCCTCAACGGCAGCATCGAGGCGGACGGCAAGCCCGGGCAGGGGGCTACGTTTACCCTGCGCCTGCCGGTAAAGGTCGGGGCTACCTCGGCGTTTTGATGGGTTCAACGGTATGTTTGTTAAAATATGGCGCGGCCGCGGGATGCAATAAAATGCATTTTAAAGAGACATGTTCCAAGCCCCGATCCCTTGATCACTCAACCTGGAAGACCAGCGTTTGCCCACGATCACCGTACTAGAACAGGGCTACCACCTTTGCCAACAACAAAAGCCCGATCCCGATCGGAATTACATACCGGTAAGCAAAGGTTAGCCCCTGGCGCCAGCCAACCGAAACCGTGTGTCCGCCTAGTTCCAGTTCGTCGAAAAATCCGGACAAGCCCCACCGCCGCAGCAGGTAAACGCAGAGCAACAACGTACCGATCAGCAGCGCGATGCTGCCAAACCATTCCAGCAGAAAGTTGAAATAGCCCATCGTCGGGTCCGTACCGCCCATTCCGGCGAAGTCGGTCAGCCATCCCGGACCGGAAGGGGAACAGGATATCACCACCGGTACCGCCAGCACGAACGCCAACGCCCCCAGGCCAAGCCCGGCCATTCTACGCGACCAGCCCCGCTGCGTCGTCAGCGCCCGCAAGGCGGGTTCCAACAACGAAATGGCCGAAGTTAAAATAGCGATGCCCAGCAGGACAAAGAACATCATCCCCACTAACTGCCCCGCTCCCCCGTACGACTTGAACACTTCGACCAGATTGATGAACACCAACGGCGGCCCGTTATGAACGTTGCCAAGCCCCCCCAAAAGCGGCACCACCAGAACGGCCCCGAGCAAAGCTACCACCGTATCAAGATGCACGATGCGTTGGGCGTTGACGAGTACGTTCTCCTCCCGTCGGGTATGGGTAGCAAAAGTGAGCATCGACGCCGCACCCAGCCCCAGGCTGAAAAACGCCTGTCCTAACGCATGAATGATGCCCAGTTCACCGGCGGCGGTGGGGACGAATAGGGTTTTCCAGTCAAAACGCAGCAGGTTACCGTAATCCACGGCTTCCGGTTGCAGCACCGGCAGGGAAATAATGAGGAACACGATCAGTAAGCCCAGCAGCGGCATGGCGATCTTGCTCAGGCGTTCGATTCCCGGGTTAAGCCCGCTGGAGGCTATAACGGCCACCAGAGAGGTGAACAGGCCGGTGAACAGCAAGGCCCGGCTGGTAGTCGTCACGGCGGCACCGAAGGCGGGGCCGGCCGGGGTCTCGGCCAGCATTTCGTAATCAGTTAGATAGTGCCAGCAATAATCCAGCGTCCAACCGGCCAGCACGAGATAAAAACTGGCGACCATAATGGCCGTCACGATTCCCAACCGGCCGATCCAGGCCCAGCCGGAACCATCCCCCGGCCCACGGAAAGCATCGATGGCATCCGTACCGCTTCGTTTTCCCAGGGCATTCTCCAGGATCATCAGTGGAATACCCATCAGCAGCGTGAAGCCAACAAAGGCCAGTACGTAGGCACTTCCTCCGAAAAAATGCACCCGGTATGGAAAGATGACCAGGTTCGCTACCCCGATGGCCGCGCCGGCGGAGGCGAGGATGTGGCCGGTTTTACTGAATTTCATAGATTGTGTTGGTGCCGGAAAATGCCTATACCCGCCATCGTTTCCCGGGTGGTAGCAGTAATTCTTCCGGAACGGTTCAGGCGGGTAAGACCGATGTTGGGGGGTACGCCGGCCGCAAGTGGAACCGGTGTCGCCCGGTAGCTTTTAGCAGGGATACGGCCGTAAGCGCAAGGCGGAATAATATTTGAGCATGAATCCTCAAATGTAAGCCTCCGGAGCCAAAGCAGCGGAGATGATGTCGCATATAAGTATGTGGCAGCAGTATCAGGCTTCGACAAGACAACGCTGATTTCCGTTCAAAAACAGACACTACCGAATCAGCGATCCTCTTCAACCTTCTCTGCATCCTGCGGCTGCGCCCTGATGATAACGGCCACCACAAAAACGAAACCCGGAAGCGCAGCTGGGCACTTCCGGGTAATCGAATCGGTAATTCTGGTAAAGCGAAAGACTATTCTTCTTCCTTAGCGGGAGCGGCGGCGGCTGGCGCGGCGGCGGCGGCTTTGTTGCCACCTCCACCGCCACGGCGGCTGCGACGGGTCCTGCCGGACTTCTTGGCGCTGTCTTTGTTGTATACGTCGTTAAAATCCACTAACTCGATCATGGCCAGTTCGGCACCGTCACCCAGCCGGAAACCGGTCTTGATGACACGCAGGTAACCGCCGGGGCGATTGGCAACCGCCGGTCCGACAACGTCGAACAACTCGGTGGTCGCTTCCTTGTTCTGCAGGTAGCTGAAGGCGACACGCCGGTTGTGCATATCGTTTGATTTGGACTTGGTGATCAGGGGCTCGGCGTAAACCCGCAGGGCCTTGGCCTTAGCCAGAGTCGTGTTGATCCGCTTGTGCGTGATCAAAGCAATGACCATGTTGCGAAGCGTTGCTTTGCGGTGGGCGCTCTTACGACCCAAGTGGTTAAATTTCTTACCGTGACGCATGTCTTTGTGGTTTTGCCGGCAACACTTTTTCGCTCAATTGACACAAGTCGGGCACTTGCTGATCCGCGATTGTAATTGCCGTTTGTTAAATTAATATTGTCCGGGTTTCGAACAGCCCTTTTACAGCCTTCAGTTCGGCAGTGCTACCGAACTACGGTACTGAATTTCTATTCTTCATCCAGCTTGTACTTACTCAGGTCCATACCGAAGGTGAGACCTTTCTCTACCAGCAACTCTTCGATCTCCACGAGGGATTTCTTACCAAAGTTGCGAAACTTGAGCAGTTCGTGCGTGTCGTACCGGACCAGTTCGCCGAGGCTGTTGATCTTGGCGGCCTTGAGACAGTTGTAAGCACGTACGGAAAGGTCGAGATCCTCGAGGCTGGTCTTGAGCAGCTTGCGCATGTGGAGGATGTGCTCGTCCACGATGGTTTCCTCGCGGGCACCCGTGGGGGTGAACTCGATGGCCTCGTTGGTGATCAGCACCAGGTGCTGGATCATGATGTTGGCGGCTTCACGGACAGCGTCTTCCGGGTGGATGGTGCCGTCGGTCTTCACGTCGAGTACGAGGTTCTCGTAGTCGGTACGCTGGCCCACACGGGTAGTTTCCACGCGGTACGCAACGTTTTTGATCGGGGTGTAGATGGCGTCTACGGGAATTACGCCGATGGGGGCGTTCTTCGGCAGGTTTTCATCGGCGGGTACGTAACCGTGCCCCTTGGTGACGGTGAGTTCCACTTCGAGATTTACGAAGGGCTCCATGGTACAGAGCAGCAGTTCTGGGTTCATGATCTTGAACACGTTGGTGTGCTCATCTATGTCGCCGGCCGTGAACTGGTCCTTACCACTGATGGTGAGGAAGATTTTCTCCTCGGCCTCACCGTCATCGCTCTGGATCACCTGCTTGAGGCGTACCTGCTTGAGGTTGAGGATGATCTCCACAACGTCTTCGGTCACGCCGCGGATGGTGGAGAACTCATGGTCGACGCCCGCGATGCGAACGGCGGAAATAGCAAATCCCTCGAGGCTGCTAAGCAGCACGCGACGGATGGAGTTACCGATGGTCTGGCCGAAACCTGGTTCCAGGGGCTTGAATTCGAAGGTGCCCTGGAAATCATCCGACTTTTGCATCGTGATCTTGTCCGGCGTCTGGAAGTTCAGAATACTGCTCATATAGAATTAGGCTCTTTGAGTGGTTAAAGGTCTGGTGCGAAGGCACTGGACCGGAACACCTGGATTTTAATAAAAGTTGGCGGATCGATCAGGAACCGGCCAGGTCGAACAATTGGGATTTCAGTGAGGATGACTCACCGAAATCCCAACTTGCTACGAGGTTCCCGTTCCGGATGACTCTCGGAAGGGCTTTAGTTTGTTCCGGCAGGCCCGAAGGCGGCCGGAACTGGACGGCGGTCGGAAGGGGGTGGGGGGATGACCAGCCGCCCGGGGGGGCTCTTTCGCCCGGGAATCAAGACCCACGGGAGAAAGCGCTTTGATTCTTACTTAGAGTAAAGCTCGACGATCAACTGGGCGTTGATCTTCTCCGGAATGGCGTTTCGCTCGGGGTAATCCAGGAATGTACCTTCCATCTTTTCGGAGTTGAACGACAACCAACCGTAGTTGCGCACGTCGCTCTTTCCGGAGACGGAATCGCGCACTACTTCGAGGCCCTGTGACTTGTTCCGGACGGAAACGACGTCACCGGCACGCAGCTGAGTAGAGGGCACGTTGTTCAAACGGCCGTTCACCATGATGTGACGGTGTGATACCAACTGACGGGCAGCGCGGCGCGTCGGAGCGATACCGCAACGGAACACGACGTTATCGAGCCGGGCTTCGAGCAGCTGCAGCAGTACCTCACCGGTGATGCCCCGGCTGGCCTGCGCCTTCTCAAAGAGATTGCGGAACTGACGCTCGAGCACCCCGTAGGTGAACTTGGCGATCTGTTTCTGCGTCATTTGCAGTTTGTAATCAGAAGGCTGACGACGGCGGCCACGGCTGTTGCCGTGCTGGCCGGGCTTGTACTTCTTCTTTTCGAAGGCGCGGCTGTAACCGAAAATCGGTTCGCCGAGCGCGCGGGCTTTCTTCGCCTTAGGACCGGTATATCTGGCCATAGTGACTTATATCTTTGCTCCCCTTCATCCTTTTGTATGGGCGGATCAGCGGGGGAATATTAATAATGGTGGAGAGAGGGGGGGGGGAATTATACGCGACGGCGCTTGGGCGGGCGACATCCGTTGTGCGGCATGGGCGTTACGTCCTTGATCTTACTGACCCGGATACCGGCACCATCGAGGGCGCGGATAGCGGCTTCACGGCCGGAGCCGGGGCCTTTCACGTAGACTTCCACAACGCGCAGGCCGAGCTCGTAAGCTTCGCGGGCAGCATTGCCGGAAGCTACCTGGGCGGCGTACGGCGTACTCTTCTTCGAGCCACGGAATTTCTCCTTACCAGCGGTTCCCCAGCTGATAACATCCCCTTTCTTATTGGTGATGGTAATGATGATGTTGTTGAAGGAAGCCTGGATGTATGCCAGACCTTCGTTCTCCACCTTCACGCTCTTTTTCTTGGCCGTACGGCCACTGCTTGCTGGTCTCTTAGCCATTACTTAGTCACTTTTTTCTTGTTAGCTACTGTCTTACGCTTGCCCTTACGGGTACGGGCGTTGGTCTGCGTGCGCTGTCCGCGCAGCGGCAGGCCCTTACGGTGACGAAGGCCGCGGTAGCAGCCAATGTCCATAAGACGCTTGATGTTTGTTTGTACTTCCGTACGAAGATCACCCTCTACCTTGTACTCATTCGTGATGAGGTTGGAGATGGTACGGATGTTCTCGTCGGTCCAGTCCAACACCTTGGTGTTGTGATCAACTTCCGCCGCGTCCAGAATTTCCGCCGCCCGGGTTGCACCTACGCCGAAGACGTAAGTAAGACTGATGATGCCGCGTTTGTTACGCGGGAGGTCTACACCTGCTATTCTTGCCATAATTTCTTACTGCTTAGTTTAGCCCTGACGCTGTTTGAACTTAGGGTTCTTTTTGTTAATGACGTACACCTTGCCTTTGCGGCGGACGATCTTGCAATCGACGGAGCGTTTTTTGACGGAGGGTCTAACCTTCATAATGGAGATAATTTTACTTGCTTTTCGGCAGCCGAATAAGAAAACTACTTATAACGGTAGGTGATCCGACCCCGGCTGAGGTCATATGGGCTCATTTCTACCGCTACTTTATCGCCGGGAAGGATTTTGATGTAGTGCATCCGCATCTTTCCGGAGATTGTAGCCTTGATTTCGTGGTCGTTTTCCAGGCGCACGCGGAACATCGCGTTTGACAAGGCTTCTTCGATCACGCCATCCTGCTTAATCAAGTTTTTTTTGGACATGTTTTTATTTTCGGAGGGCAAAGGTAGTCATTTCCGTATCCATGCCCAAATGTTTGTGAAGATTGTTTCACTAGGTAAAGGTTTGGGAAGGGAAAGTGGTTGAGTATCAGCGGGGTAGTCCTGTGCTATCGCCAGACTGCAGCGGGGTTGATTTACAGCACGGCCGCACGTTATCTGGGCGTCCCGCTGTTGTGGAGCGTACGCTCTTACGACAGCACTGCACTGCCGCGACGCTTCAGAAAACTGACGGCCCGCCATGCTTGCCAACTCGCGGTGGCACCGCGCACTACACTACTAAAGAAGGCTGATACCGGGCCACCAACTCCTCGTCGAGATTATCGACATACTTCAGGTTGGCGTTGCCGCGGATGGCTTCTTCGATCGGGCGGTGATCGCTCATCAGGTCGGCCGGGGCACCGCCGGCGGTGATGGCGATGCTGTGCTCGTAGTGGGCGGCCGGTTTGCCGTCGCGGGTGATGATCGTCCAGCCGTCTTCGCGGCTGTGCACCTCCTTGCGGCCCTGCGTGGTCATCGGTTCGATGGCGATGATAAGGCCTTCCTTCAGAATGGGTCCCCGGCCCCGCTTGCCGAAGTTGGGCACGTCGGGTGCCTCGTGCAGGTTGCGACCGAGCCCATGACCGACGAGTTCGCGCACCACGCCGTAGCCCCCCGTTTTCTCGGTGTAGCGCTGGATGGCAAAACTGATGTCCCCTACCCTTTTGCCGGCGCGGGCGGCATCGATGCCCAAGTATAAGGAGTGTTTGGTGTGGCGGCAAAGCTCCATTACGTCTTCGGCTACGTCTCCCACGCAAAAAGTGTAGGCGGCGTCGCCGTAAAATTCGTCGACGATGGTTCCGCAGTCGATGCTCAGGATGTCGCCGTCCTGAAAGACCTGGTTCTCGTCCGGCAGGCCATGAACAACTTCTTCGTTGCGGCTCACCAGCAGGGTGGAAGGACAGCCATAAAGGCCCTTAAAACCGGGTACCGCACCGTGGTCACGGATAAATTCTTCGGCGAAGGTATCGATCTCCAGGCCCGTCAGGCCGGGGCGGAGCAATTTGCCCACCTCGGTCAGCGTCTTGGTCACCAGGAGGCACGCGACGCGACTGCGCTCGATCTCCTCCGGAGTCTTGAATATCATCTTGCGGTCCTTCCTGCCCATTATTTGTCCTGGTTTCCGTGTACTAACGTCTTAAGGCGACGCTGGTTGTAAAAAAGAAGCAAAGGTAACGATGTTGTTTTGTAGTTGGATGGATTTAATAAATCTTCCCAATTTGGAGGGCGCGGTCGCGCAGTGAAAATGTCGTGCGTCACTATTTAATCGTTTGGCTGTTTGGCTACCCGACTATTCCCTAACTTCGCCGCTCAAACAAGCCCATGGGAAAAGTAATCGCTATCGCGAACCAAAAAGGGGGGGTGGGTAAAACCACCACCGCCATCAACCTGGCCGCCAGCCTCGCCATTCTGGAGCGCAAGGTCCTGCTAGTAGACGCCGACCCGCAGGGCAACGCCAGCTCCGGCGTCGGTATCCCGTCCGATGATCTGGAGGAAACCATCTACAACGTCCTCGTTGACGACCTCGACGTCAACGAGGTCATCTTCGAAACCGAAACCCCCAACCTCCACCTCATCCCCGCCAACATCAACCTGGCCGGCGCCGAGGTCAAACTCATCGATCGCTTCCGCCGCGAAGACGTCCTGAAAACCACCATCACCGAAAAGGTCCGCGATGACTACGACTACATCCTGATCGACTGCCTGCCCAGCCTCGGCCTGCTCACCATCAACGCCCTCACCGCCGCCGATACCGTGCTCGTACCCGTGCAGTGCGAGTACTTCGCCCTCGAAGGGCTCACTAAACTGCAACGCACCATCGATCAGGTGCAGGCTCAGCTTAACCCCGCCCTGGAGATCGAAGGCATTCTGCTGAGCATGTACGATCAGCGCCTCCGCCTGGCCAATATGGTCGTGGAAAAAGTACGCGACATCTTCGGCGAAAAAGTATTCGACACCATCATTCACCGCAACGCCCGCATCAGCGAAGCCCCCAATTTGCATCTGCCCGTTGTGATGATCAACGCCGGCAGCCGGGGAGCGACCAACTTTTTGAACCTGGCGGAGGAATTTCTTAAGAAGAATAAATAATCTTTCCGCTTTTCGTTTTCTCCCCCGCTTCTGGAGATGAAGTCCCCAACCTTTTCGGCGCTTCGCAATTTTAACAACATGCCGCAGAAGAACCGCCGTAGGAAACTCTCTGAAGACAGCCCGCAACCGACAACGGACTACGTACCGCCAAAGTCTTCCCGCTTTCAGTTCTTTTACTGGATCTGTGCTTTCTTTTTTCTGGCCGCATTGCTGCTCCGCGCCGACGTGATCATCGTCTGGCCCGGTGCCGAAGGTTACGCGCTGGACCACGCGCTGAGCAACGATCGTGGCGGCTCCATGCTCTCGTTCCTGTACCATCTGCTCTTCCCGCCGGGAGAAAGCATCGACGACGGCACCCAGGCGGTCTGGCTTTTTCCCCGTCTCCTCTCCGCCGCGGCGGTCCTCGCCACCGGGTTCTTCACCTACCGCTACGCCGGGCGGCTGTTCGGCCGGGAAGCCATCGGCCTGGGGTTGCTCTGCGCCGGCGCTTCGCTCTTTTTGCCCTTCTTCGGCAAAGTGGCCACTCCGGACGGCACGGCGTTGCTCGGTCAGGCGGGGTTCTTCTGGACGATCCTGCTGGCGGGGGCCGACAAGGAAAAAAACCACCTGCTGGCGGCGGGTATCTTTCTTTTGCTGGGGGGCATCGCCGCGCCGCTTTCCACGCTGGTCTTCGGCCTGGCCACCATCATTGCCGCCCGCATGCTGATGGGCGGCGGCAAGCAGTGGCTCACGCTGCTGAGTCTGCTGGCCCTGCCGCTGGTCGTACTCGTGCTGCAGGGCAACCAGGGCGTGCGCGGTTACTGGTTCTGGGGCGGGCAACCGCTGGCTTACGGCCGCTGGCTGCTGTACTGCCTACTGGGCATGGCCCCGCTTGCGGGGTGGCTGCTCGGCGGCGTTCGCGATCTCTTCTTCAAAGTGCGGCGGGGCGATCAGATGAGCCGCTTACTAGCCGCCGGGCTGGTGATCGGCTTCGTGACGCAGTCCCTGGTTTTTCCCCTCCTGCTGGCCCTGATCGCCGGCCGGCAGATGCAG
>Ga0209303_1000187_pt1 | contig 57751 bp, 53 predicted proteins | sample SidtaG_3_FD_187449 | JGI IMG/M metagenome (GOLD analysis project Ga0209303, IMG submission 187449) | Marine algal microbial communities from Sidmouth, United Kingdom - Sidmouth_Asex1 metaG (SPAdes) (version 2) | ecosystem: Host-associated > Algae > Red algae > Unclassified | place: Sidmouth...
GGACTCGCTCCGCACCGCCATCGCGCAGGTCAAGGCGGACGGCGAGCTCAACCCCCGCGCCGTGATCGTGGTCGATCTGTTCGGCCAGAGCGCCGACTACCCCACACTCGCCCCCATCGCGCGGGACGCGGGTCTGCACATCATCTCCGACTCCGCGCAAGGCTTCGGTACGACCTTGAACGGCAAGCATCCGCTCGAATGGTCGGACGTCCAGACCACCAGCTTCTTTCCGGCCAAGCCGCTCGGCTGCTACGGTGATGGCGGCGCGGTCATGTGCAATGACGACGACCTCACCAATGCGATGGACAGCTTGCGCATCCACGGCAAAGGCACGGACAAATACGATAATGTCCGCGTCGGCATGAACTCCCGCCTCGACACCCTCCAGGCCGCCATCCTTCTGCCCAAGCTCGCCGTGTTTTCTGATGAAATCGAAAAGCGCAACGCGGTCGCCGCCCGCTATACCGACGGCCTGAAAGACCACGCTATCAGTGTCCCAAAGGTCATGGACGGCGTCACCTCGACCTGGGCGCAATACACCATCGAGGTCGCCGACCCGCACGGTTTTGCTGCCCACCTCAAGGAGCAGGGCATCCCGACCGCGCGCTATTACCCCAAGCCCGTCCACGTCCAGACGGCCTATGAGCATTACCCCGTTTCCGGAAACGGCCTGCCCAACACCATGGCCTGCATAGATCACATCATCAGCCTGCCCATGCACCCCTATCTGGAAGAATCCGATCAGGATCGCGTCATCGCCGCCGCCCGCGAAGCGCTAGCATAATGGGCAAGGTCCACGACAGCGCAACGCTCGGCAAGGGCGCCTTCGTCCACGAATCCGCCTATGTGGACACCAACGCCTCCATCGGGGCGAACACCAAGCTCTGGCATTTCGTCCATGTCCTGTCTGGCACCACCATCGGCGAAAACTGCTCGCTCGGACAAAATGTCATGGCCGGGCCGGACGTCACCATCGGCAATGGCTGCAAGATCCAGAACAATGTCGCGCTCTACAAAGGCGTCGTACTTGAAGACGGAGTCTTCTGCGGCCCGTCCATGGTATTTACCAACGTCACCACACCGCGTTCAGAGGTAAACCGCCGCGAAGAATACGCTGAGACCATCGTGCGCAAAGGTGCGACTATCGGGGCCAACGCAACAATCGTTTGCGGGAATGAGCTTGGCGAGTACTGTTTTATTGCCGCAGGTGCTGTTATCACCAAGCCCGTTATTTCTCACGCCGTCATGGCAGGTGTTCCCGCCAAGCGCATTGGCTGGGCCTCCCATGCGGGCGAAATGCTCCGTGCAGATACCTCCGGTGATATGGTCTGCCCCCGCACAGGCGACCGGTACAAAGAGCGCGACGGACACCTCCACAGGATAACTTAACCCCTGCCTAACTCCGTTTCTTCCAACTGCAGTTACGGTCTGGCTTTAGTCACAATTGGGCCCTAACTTGGTTTGGGGGAGCCGAAGGGGATTAAGACATGTACCGACTGACTGACGTGTTTGCTCGCGCGAACGGCCTCGAAATCGACTTCGACTTCGAAATCGACTATCCCATTCCAGACCATCTCTGCGGCCCCGCTTGTGATTGCGACGACGAAGGCCACGACCACGGTGATGGCCACATCCATCTCTATCCACATGACGATCCCATGGATGACAAAGCGGACCCCGGCCTTGTTCTTATCCAGCCCTTTGACGCCAACGGCCTGTCGGATACCCCTGCTGGCCCCACCACGACACTTACGCTGACCAATGGCGTCGCCCAGACCGGCGAGCTCGAAATTAGCGGCGACCGTGACTGGTTCGAAGTCACATTGGAAGGTGGCCGGAACTACACCATCAGGCTCGACGGCACAGATGTTACCCGCGCCGATGGCACCACCGCCACGGCCTTGGAAGATCCCTATCTCTATCTTGTCACGGCGGACGGAACGGTTGTCGCCTCGAACGATGATGGCGGCGGCGGTCAAAACTCCCTGCTGAACTACGCCTCCGACGCCGATCAAACGCTTTACATCGTCGCCGCAGCCTATGCTGAAAACTATACAGGCGGGTACTCCGTCGAGATTGACGTCAATGATGGGTCGCTCCCCACTTTCACCATCGACGAGATTGCGAACTACCTCCTGCCGGCCAATTCAGGCCGCGTCTGGGGCACTACGACAATCAGCTATAATTACGAGTCCATCCCGGCGGATGTCCGGCCAATGATCGAGGTGGCGCTCCAATACTTCGAAGATGTCAGCGACTTGACCTTTAATCGTGTGACCTCAGGCGGGGACATTACCTTCATAGATACACAAAACGGCGCCTACGCCCAGACCAGCACGAACGGTTCCGGGAACATTGTGGCCTCGACCATCAACATCTCGCAGACGCAATGGATCGACAATTACGGCACAGACTTCAATACCTACAGCTTGCAAACCTACATCCACGAGATCGGTCACGCCCTCGGCCTCGGCCATAGCGGGCCCTATAATGGCAGTGCGACTTACGGCGTTGACAATGTCTACACCAACGACACATGGGGCACGACCGTCATGTCCTATTTTAACCAGTCCGAGGCGGGCTGGGGCACACGCACCTATACGCTTGGTTTGCAGGCCGCCGACGTCGTGGCTATCCAGAATGCCTATGGCGTGGATACGACCACGCGGAATGGTGACACCGTTTACGGCTTCAATGCCACCGAGAGCGACTGGCTCTTCGATTTTGCAAACCTCAAAGCCGAGGGCATTCGCATCCCCTCCTTTGCTATCTTCGATACGGGCGGCATCGACACCTTCGATCTGTCCGGCTTTACCTCGGATCAAGTTGTCAGCCTCGTCATCGACACCTGGTCGAGCATTGGTGAGCGCTTTGAGTATGCCAACGGAACGACAGGCGGCCCGGCTATCCTGAACGGTGTGTCCATTGCACGTGGGACCGTCATCGAAAATGCTATAGGCGGCTCAGGAAATGATGTTTTCACGGGCAATACTGCAGACAACGTGCTGACCGGTAATGCCGGTGATGACATTTTTACGGGCGGCACTGGAAACGACACCCTTATCGGCGGCAGCGGAATCGATATCGCCGTTTTCTCCGGCAACCGCTCCGACTACACGGTTACGGATAATGGCAATGGCACATTCACTGTGAGCGGCGCAGACGGCACCGACACTCTCGAAAATGTTGAGCGCGTCCGCTTCGACGATGAGGAACTTCTCGTTGCCGATGCGGCCACCGGGCCTGGTTCCACGACGATCGATGGTACGTCCGGCGACGACATCCTGCGTGGCACGGTCGATGTGGACATCATCAACGGCTTTGATGGCAATGACCGTCTTTACGGTGACGCGGGAGCCGACACCCTCGACGGCGGTGATGGCGACGACTACCTTTTTACCGACGGCCTCGACACCCTCATCGGCGGAGAAGGCTTTGACCGCGTGCGTCTCGAAAACAACTATATTGCGCTCAATATTACTCTAGATATCTTTTCGGGCTTAGAAAATTTCGTCCTCGGCAGCGGCGATGATGTTGTAGACGCCACGCTTTCTTCCAATGCTGTTACAATTAGCTCAGAGTCTGGTGATGATACGCTCATCGGCTCTGTCTTCGCCGACAACCTTATCGGCGGCGCGGGCAATGACAACATCGTTGGCGGTGACGGCAATGACCGCATCGACGGATTAAGGGGTACTGACACGCTCGATGGCGGCTATGGTAACGACATCTTCTTTGTCGACGATCTAGACACCATCGATGGCGGCGCGGGCTATGACCGCATCTTTATCCGTGGTTATGCGGCGGACGGAAGCTATATCGTTGGATCAAACGGCATCGAGTTTGCCAATGGCAATATCGCCAATGACTCGTTCGACGGTTCGTTGTCCCTCATCTCTCTCGATGTCCGTGGACAAAGTGGCAATGACAACCTTCTAGGTGGCACTGTGGGCGACTTCCTCTATGGCGGCCCGGGTAGTGACACCGTGAATGGCCGGGAAGGCAACGACTTCCTCTATGGTGGCACGGGCAGGGACTTACTGGCCGGTGGTGATGGCAATGATTACCTGTTCTTCGACGATGAGGATAAGTTTGTTCTCGGTGGTGACGGCTACGACCGCGCTTACGTCTCCAGCTATTCCGCAGGCGTGACCCTAGATATGACCTCAAGCAATATCGAGTTCGCATCTGGCGGAACCGGTGACGACACCTTCAATGCCGAATTCTCGACAGTGTCCGTGAAACTCCTCGGACGCGCCGGTAACGATACTCTAATCTCCGGTAGTGCTGACGACCTTCTCTATGGCGGCGACGGTGATGATATGATTATCTTCGCCGGTGGCTCCGATCTTGGCTTCGGTCAGGCCGGTACGGACATGTTCAAGTTCCGGAGTAACTGGGGCGATGCCCGCATTGTCGACTTCGAAGACGGCACTGAAATCCTCGATCTGGACGGAACGGGCATTGTCGACTTCAGCGAGCTGACGATCAACGATCTTGGCGCACGTGGCGTGGAAATCGTCTCGCAGTTTGGCGATACGATCCTTCTGGACGGTGTCGACATCGCCGATATCATGTCAGACGATTTTATCTTCGACGTCATCTAGACCTCACCGGTCGCGAAACTCGGGCCTATAGTATGGCCGTACCGATATCGCCGTCAGCCTCGGCGATATCGGTGCCCATCACCGTTGACAGAAGCGAGCGGTCGCCAAACCTGGAAATGCCACCCGCCCCCAATACAGCGAAATTCTCGCCCAGAGCGGGAGGCACGTTTGTGTCCCGCGTTAGGAAGATGCGATAACTTTCTGGCGCCCAGTCGAAAATACGCTCCAGCAGTCTCGGATTGAGATTACGCACCGCGCCCACATTAATGATCAACAATCTCGGCGTCTCCAGAGCAAGGACGGGAACGAGGCGCAGTGCTGTCCGTGCGGTTCCTGTCAACTTCGCATAGACAGCTTCCGTCACCACGGTTCCAAGACCGTGTGACAAGGCATCGAATTCTTCGGCGACCCCCATATCCGCAATGATCGCAAGTGCACGCTCCATGACTTCGGGTCGCCCGCCAGTAAGGTTCTCGACCACGGTCGTATCCGGCTGAAACCGGTAGTAGTCCGATAGGAAACCAATATGGGTGACAAGGTTCTCCACAGGCCCACTCCCCTCTCGCGAAGCTGCCGCGCCGAGCAAGGCACGGATCGTCTCCAATGCACTAAAGACATCGTTTCCGACAGGTGCCGACACGATCATCGCCTCGCCGCGCAACAGTTCCAGGCTCGCCTCGTTTGCGGAAAGGCCCGGCGTGGCAGCGTTGAACACCAAACGCTCGGCAAGCACTGACCCGACATCCTTCGTCTCTCGGTGCCCAGAAAGCGCGGGTCCCGTGAATGCCAGGATATTCCGGACTTGCGGAAAGAAGCGCACCTGATTGGTCAACTGACTCGCCACATTCCGTGCGGCGGCGATGAGATATATGAAGCTCCCTGCGATCGCCACGATACCCGCAATATCGACCTGGCCAGTCTCCGCGAGCCACGCATTCACGGCCACGACAAAGCCGATGAAGAGGGCTCCGATCAGTCCGACCAATAGTCCGATCCTTTCATTGGCGAGAATGTTGCTGTCGAGGCCGTTGAGAAAGACATGCATAGGCGTGTTACCGGGAAAGGCGCTCGTCGGGACGTCCTTGCCATACACTCCGACCTGCGTGGTGATGCGGTTGACCATGCGGGAGACATCCTGACCCATGACCGTGGCATCATCGGCATAGAAGGCGTTTGCCGTGCGCTGCGTCTTGATGAACTGCGCGACAAAAACGGGGAGGAACAAACCGGCGAACACAACGATACCCAGACCCAATATCGGCGACTGCCAAACGACCACGATCCAGGCGAGCCCGAACAGCAAAACGGGATTCGCCATGCGCATGGCGGTTTCGGTCATCATGCCCACATGGATCGCATTTTGCGTCAGCATCCTGTTGAAGTTCGGGCCGGAGGAAGACGCGACGGGCAGCGACAGCAAGGTCGCCATGTCGGATTTTATTCCCTCGAGCACGCGCGTAATCTGACGCTCCGTCATCCACCGGGCCAAACGCCGCGCTAGCCATACCGCGACCCATTGCATCAAAGCGGAGACGAAGAACAGGCCACCAATGGCCCCTGCCGCGATCAGGCCGAGAGTGAGGACATCGGGCGGAAGGGCGATGTCGACGCCCATCGGGCGGATGACCCCCTCGTTTCCGGCCGCGACCGCAATCAGTGACAGGACGAGCACGGCTCCGACCCGGCACATCACCGCAAACGCATCCGCTGCGAGAATAGCGATCGTCAATCGTGGCCGACCGCGCAGGGCCGTTTTCACGAGGCTGCCGAATACCTTGGCAAACACCAACGCGTTCTGGACACCATTGTTTAGACGCTGCTTCAATCTCCCACCCCGTCAGGCCGCCATTGGGTCATCTCCACCGACATCAGTGAAAGAGCTTCCACTCCGGATTGATGCCCGAGCGCGACCACATAACATCTTGCAATGCGCGGGTCGCAAGATCCGCCGCCATGTAGTGCGCCTGATAGGCCCACTCGCCCGTGCTCCCGAAATAGAGATCGCCCTGGCCCTGATAGGACGCAAAGGAATCGTAAGGATCGATTATCTGGAAGCTGCACCGACGTCGCAGCCCTGCGGCAATCTCCGCATGCTCGCGCATGGCCTCTTCTTGCGTGCTTCCCGAACACTCTACCACGCCAAGCACATAGGCCGCACGCCGGCGCACGCGGTTTAAGAAATCGACCGCGCACCCACGCGAAGTGTCTTCGAGATCCTCGCGGCTCAACCCTACCATGATGGCATGCGGGCCGAGCTCGGAATCGAGCGCATTCAGGTGCTTGCGGATATCCGTATGCGATAGGTTGGGCGCACAGAAAGACGTGCCCAGCACCTGCTTCTGTTGATACAGACGCGAGCGCAGGAGACGACAAGTCAGCTGGGAAATCTTGGAATCGACATTGATCCCGCGACCTTGAAAATTACTTCGCCCGAATGTCAGCAGGCGCAGATCGCCATCCGCCATCTGCGCAACGGGCCGATCTTCCTGGCCCTCCTCGTTCTTGCAGGTCATGGCGATGAATTCGGCCTCGCCCTCATGCACGCCCCAGCGCACGGTCACGTCTTCACGGCCTTCGGCCTCGACCACGGTCTCGAACACGCCATCTTGCGCGATCGGCTTCAGTCCGGAGATGATATCCAACGTGTCCTCGCCAAATGCCCGCTCATGAGATGCAGAGGGTGCCTCGTAATCCGCGCGCAGTCCCAGACTAAGGGGGTGATAGACCATATTGACGTAAATCGGCCCTCTCAGCTCGTTGATGGCGTCGATGACGTCATCCGTGCTCATGCCGAACTGGTTGTGGAAACCGTAAGGCCGCTTCGTCTTGTCCACGAGCTGGTTGTGGTATTCTTCCCGCACAAACCAGAGCGACTGGTTCATCAGGGCGCAGTAGAACAGTGGCGTGTGGTCCTGCCAGAAGACGTCATTGCCCTCATAGGTCAGGCCCATCTCGACCTCGTCCAGCTGCTGGAGCGGAGACCAGTTCCCGTTATGCTCCACGGCCATCGGACCTGAGGGCTGGGAAATATTGTGCGGGCGTAACTTGAACTGAGCATGGTTGTTCACGCCGTAAATGCTCTGGTGATTGTGGGCCAATGTGCCCTCGACCTTGATGCCGTTCTCGCGCAGCCAGCCGATCTCGGTCGTCAGGGCCTCATCACCCCGAATGCCCTCGAACTGAAACAGCGTCAGCGAGTCGGTATGGACACCGACCTCTTGGCCCAGCTCCTGCAGCCGCCGGTAATATGGCAGGGCGGCATCGTTGCGCTTATAGGTCTTGTCTTCTCTGACCGCGTAATAGGGCGCATTATGCAGCAGATAGTAGGATGTCGCTACACCGAGACGGTTTTCTATCTCGGCCATGTCGATTGCCGCAAACAAATCACCGTCGAGATCATGGCGGATCAGCACGCAAATCTCATCGCCCTGTGGCGGATTGTTAAGGCTATCGGCAAAGGTGCGGAACTTGATACGCGGATTGCGCTTGAGGCGGCGCAGGACATCGGCATAGCGCAGCAGGGGATCCATCTGGATATGCTTGTGTGTCTTGTCGGCATAAGCCGGGCCATAGGCCTGAAACATGTTCAGGTTCACGGCGAGCTTCAAGTAGTCATCATCCCAGGTCGAGGGCTCGACAGTATATGGCGCCATCTCTGCCATGCGCGCCGGATCGACCTCGTCGAAGAACTTGGTCGTCGCGGTGTCTTCCAAACTCCGGGGCTTGGCATCCGGAAGAGAGCGGAAATAGGCAACGGCATCCGCATGACCCTTCAACCCCTCGGACGTCGCGGCCTGCGGAGCGGCCTCTTCGGCGGAGGCGATATCCTCTTCCGCGAGCGCCGCGACTACCGAAGGCGTCTCGACAGGAGTTTCGGACATATTCGGTTCGGCCATATCCGCTTTGAGGGGAGCAGTTTCGACAGGAGCAGCCGCCAGACGCGCAGCCGCTGCATTATAGCGCCGCTGGCCCTCGAACATCGCCGTATCTGGCAGGGCTTTTCGCTCGCCTACATGCGCCTCATAGCCATAGCGCTCCCAAATCTCCTTGATCTCGGCATCGGTGAAGATGTCCCGCTCATAGCCGAGTTTCGCATTCTTTTCGCCCATCAGCAGGTCAAAGTGGAACAGGTCCTCTCGGCTGAGATGGCGTTTCCAGCGCTCGTCGAAGTATGTGTCATCAGGATTGGCCACAAGCTTCGCATATTGCGCCTCATAGACGTCCTTGGACTCGAAGTTCGGCATGTTCAGACCCTGATCGAGCCGCACCATATTGATGGGTCCTGCATTACCCGAAGTGATATGATGATCCGCCGCCCAGAAGCGTGTGCTCTGTCCGGAATAGTTGAGACCGATATGCGCTCCGACCTTGGCGAGTGTGCCCTTGATGTCGCGTGCGGCATCCTCGTAGCGGATGTAGAGCGTGTCCGGCGTTTCGACGGGAATGGCCATGAACGAGTGATAAAACCATCCATTGGGCTGGATTGAGTCATAGAAATTTACATCCGCCATCTTGCGCACGAAACTAGCAGTAATTGCCCGCGCATCCCGTACATAGCGCACGCGCTTCACCTCGACCGCATCTTCACGCATATGCGTCTCGACGAAGTCCGGCGGTGGATTGTCAAAGAAAAAATGCGTTTTTCCAGAGAAAGCCTTCAGAGCCACAAACAGGTTTACTGACATATCCCATTGCGCCCCGAACCCTTCCCAGAAGTCGCAATCCTCACCGTGAACCAGACATAACCCTTTGAAGGAGCCTTCATCGATCTTTGCCTGCAAACGGTGCGGCGGCCCGATCGCGAAGCCGTTTTCATGTGTGCCGAGGCACAGGTTCAACCAAGTTGTGCCTGAATAGGACAGCGCATCACAGTGCACGACGACGGGTTTAGTTTGGTTGCTCATGTCGAAAAATCCTTGCACGAAACCCTCGCAAGGGTCGAAACCGTATGGACATAGTCCAACCCCTTTCCCCTGACCACCCTTTGCATCGTCCATGTCTGCAGACCCGCTTTATCCACGACCACTGCCTCAGCCCATACCTAGAGATGACTTGAGGTGGCCCACCCATATGCTAGTGCGGAAATGCCTCAGATATTGGCAATTGACGGGAAATTACATGACTTCGACAACGTCCACGCCCAAGTTTTCAGCGACTTCGACTGACCCTACGCAAACGCGCCGTTCATTTCGCGAGAAATGGGCGAACTCGCCCGATGCGGCGTTCGCTTCGACCTTGACAGAAGGATCTACGATCCAAAACTGGATTCTCAACCGCAACGGGTTCAACACACTTGCCGACCTCGAAGCCTATCTTGCCGACAAGACGGCGATCCTTGATGGTGGCTGCGGGAATGGTCGTGTCACAGCCCTTCTCAGCTCCGTGGCCGCCTCCGGCGCTGTCGTGACGGGTATCGACCTTAATGCCGATCAGGTGGCCGCAGCCAATCTGTCAGAGGCCGATAACGTCCGCGTCCAGAACGCAGATCTTCTTGGCGACCTCTCCGGTCTTGGGCCATTCGATTTCATCTATTGCCAGGAAGTCCTCCATCATACCGAAAACCCACAGGGCGGCTTTGACAATCTCGTCTCCCGTCTCGCGCCCGGCGGCGAGATCGCCATATATGTGTACCGCAAGAAAGCCCCGATCCGCGAATATACCGATGATTTCGTGCGGGATGCCATCAAGGACATGTCTTATGAAGACGGCATGGAGGTCAGCGCCCAGATCACCGAACTCGGCAAGCGCCTGTCGGAAGTCGATGCCACCGTGACCGTTCCGGACATTCCCGTCCTCGGCATCAAAGCCGGGGAGCACCATGTGCAACGCTTTCTCTACCACTTCTTCATGAAAGCCTTCTGGAATCCGGAGCTGTCCTATCATGACAATGTCGTCGTCAATTTCGACTGGTACCATCCCAGCACATGCTCGCGGCATACCTTTGAGGAAGTCGAGGGCTGGTTTACCTCCGCCGGGCTGGAAATCCTCCACGGCTTCGAAGACGAATACGGCATCACCATGCGAGGCGGCAAGCCCGCTTAAGCTAGTTAAACGCAGCCCGTCGGACTTTTGGCAGACTGCGCGATAGTTGCTACTGACCATGACACGGACGCCTGATACCGATTTTAAGCTAGTGACTCCTGACTGGCTGGCCGCCTTCGAGGCGCGCGAAGGCCGGGCCCTGCGCGTGCTGCATCTCGGCAACATTGCCAATAATGGCTACCAGAATGCCAAAATCATGCGCCGGGCCGGCATTGCTGCCGACTGCGTAGCTTATGATTACTACCACGCCATGGGGACAGCTGAGTGGGAAGATGCGACGTTCTCCGGCGAAATAGGCGACAGCTTTTATCCCGACTGGTGGCGCGTAAAGCTAGGCGGCTTCACACGTCCGCGCTGGTTTGTGCAAGGTCCCAAATCGCGCTGCATTGACTATCTTCACGCCTATAATCGCGCTCGTTTTGGCGAGCGCGTCGAGTCCGCGACCGCAGAAATGCAAGACCCTCCCGACTTGCCGGAAGGGCGAGCGCTGCGGAACGAAGACGATGCGTGGGACGACCTGACTGTCGACACCTATCACTATACGTTCCAAGCATCCGAGGTTAATAAGCTGTCGGGGTCTCCCGCTAAGCTATGGCGACGCTTTCGCCGCTGGCTAAGCTTTCGTACGTTTATGATAGCCTACTACCTCTCCCACCCGGGCGTCACTCAACGCCGTTTCCGTAGTCAGTGGGACGCGACCGTGCGCGTCATCTCAATACTGGGCGCTGTCATTGCGGCGCCTCTTGTTTTGACTGGCTTGCTCTTTCAGAAAATCGGTGAAGGCCTGATCGGACTCTTCCCGCCGCGCTCGAAGACACGTCGACTGGACTGGCTCGAAAAACGACGCGCACGACGCCGTATGCGGGTGATACTTGTCAAACAGAGCATTTTACCTTTCACCATGGGGTTGGCAGGTATCATCGCCAAAACGATACGAATCGTGACTGGAAAGCGCTTTGGCGAGCTTTTTAACGATGACGTCGCGAACAAGCTCACTAGCGCCATTGGTATTCGCAACCTCAAGGCTTGGGATCAGTCCGACATGGACATCGAGGAGGTGCAAAGACGTCGGGCCGAGCGTATCCGTCGCAAGCGCGAAGCTCGCTTGAGCGGAGAGGTCGCGGCGGCCGAACAGGACATGGAAGAGACCATTAGCGATGCCCTCAACGCTCTCGAAGAACAGGAAGACAAGGCCACGCAATTAGAAATCCTCGTTTCCGCAGCCTTGTTTTATCTCGATCTTGCTAATCCAAATGTCGATTGGGTAAAGATGCACACGACACGGTTTGCCGCCACCGATCCTCAGGATCTACGACAAGACATTATGGTCGCTCGCGCACTTACCAAGGAATGGGCTGGTGTATTCGACTATTACGATGTTGTGATTGGATATTCGACGGATGGTGTCCTCGCGATGAATGGTTCCTCGGCCCCTTTCTTCTGTTACGAGCACGGCACGCTTCGGTCGATACCCTTTCAGGATAATGTCATGGGCCGCCTTTGCGCGACCAGCTATCGTGTGTGCGAAGGTCTAATGCTCACCAATCTCGACAGTATCGACAAGCCTTATGACCTCGGCATGCGCCCAAGCCAGGTCGTGCATTTGCCGCATGCCGTGGACGACAAAAAGCTATTGGGTTTCCAGCGCAAGCACCCGGAAGAAGTCCCGTCCAACCACGACCGCCCATTGCTGTTTCATCCGGCACGCCATGACTGGGGCGACGGCGATCCAAGCTTGACCAAGGGCAACGACAAACTCCTGCGCGCGGTGAAAATTCTTGCAAATGAGGGCTTCGATATGCGCCTCCTTCTGCTCGACTGGGGTCGTCATGCTGCAAAATCCAAGGCCCTCATCCGGGAGCTCGGGATCGAGCGCTTTTGCGAGTGGCAGCCACCCATGCAAAAGTCTGAACTCTGGAAAACCTATTTTCGCAGTCACGCCGTGCTGGATCAGTTTTCACTTCCCGCTTTCGGTGGCATCACCTTCGAGGCTCTCACCTTCGCAAAACGTGTCGTTACCTGGGTAAATGTCAGCCAGTCTCGGCGCTTTTTCGGTGTAGAACCACCTGTGCTAAACGGCTCCTCCCCGGAAACCATCGCCAACGCCTTACGTCTGATACTTGTCGACCCGGAAGACCGCATGGGCCTTGGCAAAGAGGCCGGAGAATGGGCCAAACGCTATCATTCATCGCAATACATTCTCGACAAGCAACTCGCCGCGTTCCGGCCTTTCCTCATGTCTCCCGAAGAACGCGACGCTGCGGCCCGGCCCATTTGGCGTGTGCGCCGCACGGAAGAGAGCGCTAAAACAAAGACCATGGTGCCGAGCCATTAAACGCGCGGCGCACAGCCTCGTCGTCATCTACTGCGCACTATGGATTCCCGTCCTTGCGGCTTTCGCGCTGATCTCGCGATACGTTCGAAAGCATAACCCGAAAAGTTGGCGCCTGCTTTGGTGTGGAGCCCCACTCCCCAGCCTTGCCACAACCAGTCGTGCTATGACGCAGGCAGGCTATGACAGCCAGAGTCTTGCAACCCATGCGACAACAAACACGACCGCCGACCTATTTGACGTCCGCCTCGACCGTGACACTCCAGTTCCCGCCGGACTGAATGCCACTGCCTATTGCACAAGGGCAGCCCTGGCTTTTATCCATCAGCTCTTTCGCGCCGATGCAGTACATATGTTCTTCTCAGGCGGTGTGCTCAATCAGACACCCTTGAGAGACTGGGAGCCGCAGCTCTGGAAGCTCGCCGGAGTCCGGATAATCCTCATGCCCTATGGCTCGGACGCATTCGTGTACCGAGAACTTCCCGACACGATCTGGGCCGACGAACTCAAGAGAACTTATCCACGGACTTCCGAATTGGACGATCAGATTGCAAATCGCATCTTGCGGTTTTCAAAGGCCGCCGACGCTGTGGTTGGCAGTATCGTGCATACGGCTACCCTACCCCGCGTCGATGCATGGCCGGTTTTGTGGTATCCTGCCGGTAGTATTCTCGCAGGTAAAGCTTCTGGATCGAGGAGCGATCACGTTCATATTGCACACCCCACTAATCACCGCGCCATCAAGGGCACAGAATTTTTGATCAGTGCCGTCGAAGCACTCAGCGCAGAAGGACATGACATCACGCTCGATATCATTGAGGGAGTCGATATGGAGGCTTCGAGAAAGCGTCTTGCCAATGCCGATATCGTTTTTGACCAACTGCATATGGGTTATGCCATGACCGCAATCGAAGGCATGGCGCTCGGAAAACCTGTCCTCTCCGGCATTGGTGATGATGACCTCTACGCTCCTTTTGTGTCGCGCAGCTATCTTTCCGAGTGCCCTATCATCCGTGTAACCCCGGAAACGCTAACGCAGGAACTCCGCAAATTGATCGTTGATGCTAAACTCAGAGATGATCTTGGCCGTCGCGGCGCGGATTATGTCGCCCACCGGCATAGTGATGACGCGAGCGTGGACTTGTTTGAAAACGTCTACGCCGCCATCGTGGCACGAGACGTCAAAGGGCTTCAGTCACTCTTCTCGACGTAGGCTTTAACGGTTGCTGAAATACCGTCCGAAAGTGACGTAAATTCTGTGTCCGGCAACAGTGTCTTCATTAGCGAGAGATCGGGCACAATCGGTCGCGCCGGTGCATCGCCTGCGCGCTTGACCGCAAGTGGTTTGCCAGCAACCTCGGATATTGTTTCGAGAAGCGCTTGAAACGACACGGCCTCTGGGCTTGCCACATTTACTGGGCCGCTCCAGTTATCCTCGACCGCGCAAACAAATGCCCGGGCGACATCCTCGACATAGGTCGGCACGAACACCAGACCTTCGCCTATTTCTGGCAAGCCGACTTCACAACTTTCGCAGACAGACTCCACCAATCGCGCGATCAGCATACCCGTCTGGTGTGGCCCATAGACAAAGAACAAGCGCATATGCGCAACCTTGAAACGGTCGCGGTAAGCATCGGCGAGCACTTCCGCGGCGAGCTTGGATGCACCGTAATAGCCTGTTGGTCGGGTATGAACATCCTCACGCATGGCATTGTCGAAAGGCTCATAAACCGTGCCCGTGGAAGCGGTCACGAACTGCGTGACTCCTGCACCTTCCGCCCAGCGCAAAATCGCCGAGAGCATTACGATATTGACTGCCAGCACAGCCTCTTCGCCGTCCGCCCCTTTTCGGTAGGCAGGGCTTTGCGCCAAATGGATGACGGCATCCACTGATACAGGCAGAACATCCGCATCAAACGCTCGATCAGGATCGATCTGCACCCAATCATTCGCGTCAACCGTGTTGTCGCTCACATCGACACCGGTCACATGATGACCGCGCTTGCGAAGCTGGCGAACAAGCGAGCGACCGACAAAGCCGCCGGCTCCGGTGACGAGGACGTGCACGGTCTCTACGTATCGTCGGGCATCTGCATGGCCGCGCGCCGCGCATCGACCTCGGCCTTGTGTGCATTGCGCCATTCGATCAACCGGGTCAGTCCTTCATCCAGACTGACTTCCGCCGTATAGTTCAAGTCCTTGGTTGCCTTCTTCGGACAACCCACACGTGAGGTCACAAGCGTGGCCTGGCTGCGCGGCACATAATTGATCTTCTGCTTCGATCCGGTAATTTTCAACAGCTTCTCTGCAATCGTCTGCAGTGACGTGCGTGTGCCTGTGCCGACATTGTAGAACTCGCCACCATTATCGGCTTGCATGGCCCGCACATTGGCCAGCGCGCAGTCCCCGACATAAACAAAGTCGAAGGCTTCCGAGCCGTCACCCATGATTGTCGGGCCTTCGCCGCGGTCGATTGCGTCCAGCATCTTCATTATTACGGCGATATACGCACCGCGATAATCCTGTCGCGGCCCATAGACGTTCATGTACCGCAGGCCAACTACAGGCAGATCATAACGGTGATAAAAGGCCGTCGCCATGGCTTCGCCCGCAATCTTGGTGGCACCGTAGAAATTCTTGTTCAGAAACGGGTGATCCTCCGTCATCGGCTCCTCTATGGCGTTGCCATAGACAGACGCGGAGGACGACCACACCAGACGCTTGACGTTATGTTCGACGCAGGCCTCGAGCACATTGAACACACCGCGAACATTTACATCGAACGCTGAGCGCGGGTACTCATGGCATTGCAGCAGCCACAGCGCTGCGAAGTGGAACACGCCATCCGCTCCTTCAAACGCCTTGCCGAGAATATCGGATTGAAGAATGTCACCACCGATATCGAAAATTTTCACCCGTGGGTCGCGGAGGGCATCTGCAAGGTTTTCGCGCGTTCCGCGTGCAAAGTTGTCGTAGATGACGATCTCGCCAACATCCGTTTTTGTAAGGTGATCCACCGTATGTGAGCCGATGAGTCCGGCCCCTCCGACGAGAACTACCTTCTTACCTGACAGATCCATGTTTTCTCTCTCAATGTGTAATTTGAATGGTGAAATGTCCGGGCTAGCGGCGGAACCAGCCTCGCCCCTTGGCCCTGGCGGCACCCTTACCACGCCCGGGACGCCCGATCGCTTTCAGGACCGCAAGCGCATTTTGTTGAAGAAGAACAGAGCTGTCTTCCTCCATGGCGGCGTTCAGATGCTCGATGGAGGGCTCGCCAATTTCACGCAACGCCCGCATGGTGTTCTGTTGAACAATCGGATTGGGATGATCAAGCTCGTCAACGAGTTCGGGCACGGCCAACTCGCCAAGTTCGATCAGGGCATTCGTCGCATTCTGCTGCGCAAAAGGATCGGATGTACCAATCATCTCTATCAGCAGACCGATAAGGCGGTCACCCACGCTCAACACAGCATCAATAGCAAAACGTGATTTTAACTGGTCGGAGGACCTCAGCGCATCGCTAATGAAACCTTCGAGATTTTTGACGGCATCGGGATCAAGTTTTGCCAGCAACAAGATGGCTGAGCCCCCTGCATCGTCGCTTTTGCAGACCTCACGCAAGGCGGGCAGCGCGTCCTTACCCATCCGTTCAACCGCTTCCTTGGCACGAAGCGCCCCGGTTGGGTGCCTGCTATCCATGACTTCGATGAGATAGGGAACTGACTTTTCACCGATATATCCTAACGCTTCCTGGGCGCGTTGCGCGACGATAGGATCATCATGGCGCAAGAGTGCGACCACCCTCTCTAAATCTGCATCGTCGAGTTCCTTTAAGAGCCCTCCCATATCGGACGGTCGCAAAGGGGACGTGTTATCGGCAAGCCACCCGACGACTTCTCCCAGACCATGGCGGTAGAGATCGAGAATTTCCGTCGTCATCTTTTCACGGGCCGAACGACGCGCGAGATTCTGTCGGACGAGTTCCGGAATCACCGAATCCGTTAGAGCCTGTTCATTTTTGAGAGGTGTCTGCGCGTTCAATGAAATAGCTCTGTTTCCGGGCGCGAAGCCCTCGGTTTCATCCAATCAACTACAACATCGGCCAACTTACTGGTCATATGTCGGAAGACTCTCGAATTGAGGGCTGACAATAAGGGGCCAGTCCTGCACTCGGGTGGTGTGAGGAAGATATACCATCTACCGGCGAACCACGGAAGTCTCTTAAACGGACTCATACTTGGTGCAAGAGGACTCGGCTGTGAAGCGAGCGCATATGCCCCTCGCTCTGAATACGCACAGGGTCACGGAAGCAGTCGCGCTCGGGCTCTTCTGGCGGCTATGCGATCGGACCTCGTCGTTTGCGCGTTTGGATCGAGCCTGCTTGATCCGCCTTGGCGAAAGCATTTCCTGCTCGACCTTCCCCTTTACGGGCACAAGGCCGCCATCGTCTTCCAAGGCTCGGATGCCCGGCTGACTTACCCTGAGGAGGTCGCTCGGTTTCGCAGGTCGGAGACTCCGATGGGGCAGACCCTTCCCGAACTTACACCTTTTGGAGCAATCGGGCCGGACGAGCGCGCGCGGAAAGAGGCAAAAATTGCCAAGGCTGCACGCCACAGCAAACGGATCATTGCAGTCAATCCGGATCTTCTATCAGGACTACCCGAGGATGCGCGATACATGCCCTATCCTTATTCCGGAAAAACTTTCGGCACTGCCGCACGTCGTCAAGGACGCCTTCGCGTCCTGCATCTTGCAACCAACCGCATTCTCAAAGGTACTCCTGCTATCGAGGCGGCGTGCGCAAAACTATCCGACATCGACACTCGCATCCTCGTAAAGGTCAGCCGCAAGACGGCACTTGAGGCTCTCGACTGGTGCGACTTGTTGATCGACCAGGTCGGGCTTGGATGGTATGGATATCAGGCTGTCGAGGCGCTCGCTCGCGGAAAGCCGGTGCTGTGCAGGATCGACAGCCAAGACTGGGATCGGCATGTGGGTGTGCCGCCGGAGAGGTGCGGACTGATCCACGTGGAAACAGGAACCATCATGGACGCGCTGACACGATTGGCCGAAAACCCAAAACTTGCCCAAGCCCTAGGTTGCGCGGGCCAAAGCTTTGTCGCTCGCGTGCACGACCCGGTGACGGTTGTGCGGAATGCTTATGGAGATCTGATGTGACCGAGTCCATCGACTGCATTGTCGTCGGGGCAGGTGTCGTGGGCTTGGCCTGCGCGCGGACACTCGCACTGGCCGGACGCGACGTTATTGTTTTGGAGGCCGGCCCATCCATTGGCTGGGAAACCAGCTCAAGAAATAGCGAAGTGGTGCATTCCGGCATTTATTATTCCGCAGGCTCTCGCAAAGCTACCGCCTGCGTCGAGGGTCGCCGCAAGCTCTATGACTATTGCGCCGCGCGAAGCGTGCCCTACGCAAAGCTCGGCAAGCTCATCGTTGCCACCAATGAGGCCGAAGAAGTCGAAATCCACGCGCTTTGGAAACGCGGACGCGCCAATGGCGTGGATGACCTGGAGCTAATCGACCAAAGCGGTGTCGCCCACCGGGAACCTGAATTAACGACAAGGGGTGCACTTTGGTCGCCGTCAACCGGGATTATCGACAGCCACGCGCTCATGCTGTCGCTGCAAGGTGAACTGGAAGACGCTGGCGCCATGATCGTCTTCAAGACGCCGGTAACAGGCGGACATATCGAGGCCGACGGCATTTATATAACGACAGGGGGCGACGCCCCCATGACCCTCTCAAGCCGTCTGGTTATAAATGCAGGTGGACTACACGCGCAGGAGTTTGCGCGCTCGCTGGACGGCTTCGAGAAGTCCTATATCCCGCCCCGTCATCTGGCACGCGGGGTGTATTTCTCGCTTTCAGGGCGCTCTCCCTTTTCTCACCTTATCTATCCGGCACCCGAATCCGGCGGACTCGGTGTCCATGCGACGCTCGATCTCGCTGGGCAGTGCCGTTTCGGCCCCGATGTCGAATGGGTGGACTCGATCGATTACACAGTCGCGCCGGAACGTGGCGACGTTTTCTACGAGCGCATCCGCAGATACTGGCCGGGGCTAAAAAACGGAGCCCTCACGCCAAGCTATGCCGGTATCCGCCCTAAAATCGTAGGCCCCGACGAGGCGGCAGGCGATTTCGTGATTCAGGGCCCTGAGACCCATGGCTGCGGGCCACTGATCAATCTTTTTGGAATAGAAAGCCCGGGTCTGACAAGTTCTCTCGCCCTAGCTGACGAAGTCGCAAAACTGGCTCAGCAGGTCTAAAGCCCAAAGTTATCCAAGGCCTCTGCCAGGTTGAGGAATGCCCATATTTTGTGCCGTCCATCCATACGTGTACCGTCGCGATGCCCTTCAAGCACAGCCCTAATTTCCTTTGGGTCAATAACGTCGTGTAGCCTGCGCGACTTTCCCAAGAGTCGTTCTTCAACGAAGCCATATGACCGTCCCGCCCACCAAGAGCCGTCCGGAGCGGAAAATCCCTGTTTAGCACGGTTGGTGATTTCGTCCGGCACAAGGCGGCTCATCATATGGCGTAGGATCGCCTTGCCGTCCATCCGACGCGAGCGGCTCTCGACCTCAAGACCTTTTACCTCGCGGAGTCTGCGCTCCAACTCTCCGCCGATTCCGGCAAGCTTTGCCTGAATCGGCACAGTCTGCGCCAGATCGACCAGATCATTATCAAGAAACGGCACACGGGTTTCCAGACCATGCGCCATCGCCACCTTGTCCTCGACCAAAAGCAGGCCTTCGAGAAACGTCTTGGCTTCAAAATAGAGCGCCCAGTTTAAAAGTTCCGGCGCGGCTGTGGCCACTTTCGCCTCCGCTGGGAAAACGCTTTCCATAACGGCGCGCCCATCAAAGTCATTCGGACCGATCAAGCTTTCCAGTTCCGCATCCGTTTTCGCGAGACGTCGCCAGTAGGCGTAATAACCATCGATATACCCTTGAAAATCCTCTGCCGGAAACCCTTGATAATAACGCCAAGGATAGCCTGCAAACAGTTCGTCACCACCCGCACCTGATAGCACGACTTTCTCATGCGACCTCGCGAGTTCAGACACGATATAGTTCGGATAGCTTTGCCCCACGCGCGGCTCATCCAGCGCTCGACACAGATCGGAAAAAACGCGCTCGAAATCTTCGGGCCCGATACGCGTCTCAAAATGTGAAGTGCCGAAGCTGTCAGCCATGAGCTGCGCCGCCGCGCGCTCGTCAAATGCAAGCTCTCTATCCGTAGCGCCTTGATAGTCGAAATGTGCGGTAAAGGTGCGTAGGGCGTCCACGCTCGCTGCGGACACTGCCGTGATAGAGCCGGAGTCCACACCGCCTGACAGATAGGAAGACACCCCTACGTCGGACACGAGTTGGCGCTGCACAGCCTGTGTAAAACTTGCATGAATTTCGTCGGCGAGTGCGTCGCCGTCAAAATCCTCGCGGTTACCCGTAAAGCGGTAATCCCAGAACTGCACGGGGCGCAGCGGTTCAGGCGGAACGGTCGTATCGATCTCGACCCAGTGTCCGGCCGGGAATAGGCGCACACCCTTGAACAATGTCGCGCCAGAGATAAAATTCATGAAGGTCAGATATTCAGCCAAACCGTCCTCATCGAGCTTCATGCGGAGATCCGGATGATGCCGGAAAGCCTTGGCCTCGCTTGCAAATGCCGTCACCGGCCCTTGCTGCACGACATAAAGCGGCTTCACTCCAAAGCGATCACGCGCGAGCAGGAGTCTTTTTGTATGACGGTCATAAAACGCCAACGCGAACATGCCATTGAAGCGCGCGATGGCTTCCGGCCCGTCCAGCATGAGCGAGCGCAGCACCACTTCTGTGTCCCCCGTCGTCGCAAAGACTTCACCGCGGGCTTCGAGATCGCGACGCAACTCCCGGAAGTTATAAACCTCCCCGTTGAAAGCGATGGCGAAGCGATTCTCGGTTCCGCCAAACATGGGCTGGTTCGCTTCATCCCGAAGATCCAGGATGGAAAGTCGGCGATGACCCAGCGCAACATTGCGCTCAGCGAACGTCCCCGACCCGTCCGGCCCACGGTGGGAGAGACTATCATTCATCGCTATTAGAGGCGCCGCCTCCCGCACGCCGCGGCTATCGATATATCCAACAAAACCGCACATAATCTGCCTGTCCCATAACAAATACTTTCCACCGCAAAACCCGTGCTTCCCAAGCACTTGCAGTATTGCGCCCTCCATAGGCGTGCCTCTGGCGAGGTCAATATATCCACCTCCGGCAATACGCCCCCATTGTCACTGAACCCGTTATCGCCACGCTTTCCGTGCACACAGGAGTTCCGACATGACACCCGACACCGCCGACATCACACCCCGCCTTCAGCTTCCACTTATCGAGGGCGGGCAGGCACTCAAGCACATCACGCATAACGAAGCCCTTCTCGATCTCGACACCCTGCTGTTCATCGTATTGGACAGTCTAGACGTGACCACACCGCCTGCCGGCTCAGATCGTCTTACCGTCATCGTTGGCGTCGGGGGGGCCGATGACTTCGAAGGTCAGGATGGCAAAATTGCCAGCCGGGTCGATGGGAGTTGGCGCTTTTATACACCGTTGACCGGACTGACAGCCTGGCTGACATCCGATTCCACTCAGCGTGTTTTCGACGGCCAGACGTGGAAAGTGACTTCAGGAGAAATCAGTACTCTGGCAAAGCTTGGCATAGGTACGGACGCCGACAACACGAACCGTCTCGCCGTAAAATCGCCCGCAGCTTTATTCACCCATGACGATCAAGCTGCCACGCCAACAGGGGATATGCGCGTTATCGTCAATAGAAACAGCGATTCAGATACCGCCTCCATTACGTTTCAAACATCGCATCAAGGTTCCGCAGAATTTGGCCTGACGGGAGATACGAATTTTAGCCTCAAGACCAGTGCTGACGGCCTGTACTTTGGTACAGCCGTCCTCGTGAACACGGAGAATGGCAATATCGGGATGGGCACAAGGGATCCTCGCTATAACCTCGACATCAATGACGAGGAGGAAGACAAAGTCATCCGCGCGGCCGTTACAAATACGGCGCTTTCTGAAGATACCGGGGCGGCAATCTCGGTACATTCCGGAGCAAGCGAAAACACGGCGCTAATCCAGTATAACAGCGAGAAAGCTTATCTCATCACGACAGCGGCCATAATGACTTACCGCGCACGTGGCACGAATGGCTGGCACAGGTTTTTTTCAAACAACCAGGAATTGATGCGTGTCCGTCCAACACAGATCGATTGTCACGTACCGCTTGAATTGGCCAAGGTGACGGTCGAAACACTCCCCAGCCCCATCATCGGGCAAATGATATTTGTTCTCGACGACAGCCTGGGTGCAGGCCCGGCCTATGCGGATGGTGTGTCATGGCGGCGAATGAGCGACCGAACTGTTGTAAACTAGATTGGCGAGATGAAATACCTTGCAACCTCTGCATGATATTTAGGGTCTGACTGCACTTGCCTGCATCTTGGGCGCTCTCTATGAGGCAAACTCGTCACGGGAAATCGTGACACGCTACGGATCGAACCAATGGATAATCGCCACGGTGAATTTGCCGAGAGCCCGAAAACTCTCGTGATCAAGGATGAAAGCCTGGAACCGAAAATGGCGCAGATCGCCAACCGTTTCCTCGCCAAATCCGAAAGCGGGGAGCTCGTCATTGCCGTGCTCGGTCTGGGCTATGTCGGCTTGCCGCTATCGGAAGCCTATGTTCGATCGGGCACCCGCGTCGTCGGATTCGACGTCAACGAAGCGCGTGTGGAGCAGCTCAATGCGGGTTCTTCGGGCATGCGCCACATCGACGACGAGCGTGTCGGCAGAATGGTCGAATCCGGGTTATTCGAGGCGACCACGAAAGAAGGAGCCCTCAAGGATGCCGACGCCATTCTAATCTGCGTCCCGACCCCGCTCGATCGCTATCATCACCCCGATCTCTCTTTTGTCGAGGCGACCTGTCACATGCTCAAGGGTCACCTTCGCGAAGGTCATGTCATTATCCTGGAGTCCACCACCTATCCCGGCACGACTCAGGACGTCATGCGACCCATTCTCGAAACCTCGGGCCTAAAGGCGGGCGAGGATTTTGCCCTCGCCTACAGTCCAGAGCGCGAAGATCCTGGCAATATCGATTTCGAGACGTCCACAATCCCCAAACTTGTGGGTGCGGATAGTGAGCCCGAACGTCAGATGGCCAAAGCCGTCTATGACAAGATCGTCAAAACCGTGATGGTGCCCAACACCCGCACAGCGGAAGCAGCGAAGCTGACGGAGAACATCTTTCGCTGGGTCAATATCGGTCTGGTAAACGAACTTAAGGTCATCTTCGAAGCTATGGACATCGATGTCTGGGATGTGGTCGAGGCCGCGTCTTCCAAGCCCTTCGGCTTTATGCCGTTCTATCCCGGCCCGGGCGTGGGCGGGCACTGCATCCGTGTCGATCCCTATTATCTGACCTGGAAAGCACGTGAGCATGGTCTTTCCACCCGCTTCATCGAGCTCGCAGGTGAAGTGAACATCTATATGCCACGTCGCGTCGTAAATCGTCTTATGGAAGAATTGAATGCCCGCCACAAAAAGGCGCTCAGTTCCTGCCGCATCCTGCTTTGCGGTGTCGCCTACAAGAAGAACATCGACGACATGCGTGAGTCGCCCTCGCTCGAAGTCCTGCAAATATTGGAGGATTCCGGCGCAACCGTAGACTTCTACGACCCATTCATCTCCGAGATGCCGCACACTCATGACTATCCGCATTTTGAGGGACGCCAATCGATCACATGGGATGTCGATAAGCTTTCCGACTATGACGCTGCGGTCATCACGACCGCGCACAGCTTCGTCGACTACGCGGTACTCGCGGACTCCATCCCACTCCTCATCGACACGCGGAACGTCACCAAAGATCTGTCCGCGCGTCTTCGCGAAAAGGTCGCCAAAGCTTAGAGCTTGGCGATCGAGACGGTTTTGACGTTTAGCAGTCCCAGCGGGCTGTCGATGGTAGCGTCGTGGTTGTAGCGGCGCAGGAGGGTGGCCGTGCCGGGGGCGCCGCCCGTTTGCAACCATCAATGGACGCTATGTCCAGCGCGCGGTCGGGGCCGTCATGGATGATACCGAGATTGGCGAGGCCGTCGCCGTTCGTCGCGACACTGTCCGCCCCGCCGACCATGGCGAGGTTGGAGGTATCGATGCGGGTGCGGCGGCCAAAAGCGTCAAAGGTGTAGCGCCTGAAGATGAGGTCGTCCTTCGCGACGGCGTTCAGCTGATTCAGCGCGTCATAGCTATAGGCCCATGCCGCGAGGCCTGTGCCCGCTTTGGGAGTCTTGGCAGTCAGGTTGCCATTGGCGTCATAGGTGACGCTCTAGCTGTCATCCGAGAGCAGGCGGTTGCACGGCATTGTGCGCGGTGCGGTCGAGCCTGCCGTCCACAAGGTCGTATTCAGTGTCGTACACACGGCCCGATGCCGTCGTGATACGAGTGGACCGATGCACAAAATTATAGCCGTAGCCCGTCGTGCCGGCAAAGCTGTCAGTCATGGTCGCCACGTTTGCCGTCGAAGATACTACTCTCGATAGCGTAAGTTTCATTTATGAATGTCCGGCGGATGCCCTGCGAGCCATCATAGCTCTCTGGTGTCTGTGCAAGGGCGAAGCCGACCTGGCACCACATCATTAGGAACAAACTTCTTATGATGCCCGAAAGTACCTTCTGGCGATTGAAGACAAATGCGAGACCCTGCGCAATTCCTGCGAGTACATACCGCTCTCCCCAAATGGTTTTGCGTTACGCATGGAAGCTCTTAAACAGTTGAGCAAGGGTGTCCCGCCCGAGACCATGAGGTATCAACACGCGTTGATACTCAGGTAACTGGGCATCATAAAAAATTTAAATTTTTGTATCTCAGACACTGGATTGAGGGCATTTATATTAGTATGTGCAGGATGCTATGTGAGCACTATGCGATCAAGGGTCATTCGGGATAGGGTTAGACATTGCGAGCTTTTCGCAAGCCCTGGATTATTGCGGCATCATTACGCCTTCAAAACCGCCGGACACAATCGCAAGGTTATATTTGGTGGAGCCAGCAACTTCCCGGCGGTGCGTTCGGAGTGTGTTTCTTTAAAGCTCGCGACCTAATTACAGCTAAGTGACGCGAAAGCCGAACAGGGTGCCGAACACGCGATCTTCGAGTGAAGTACAGTTAAAGTTGTTATGGAACTTAAGATTTCGGTAGGAGGCGCCGGAGTCGTATCGCTAATGCGTAAGGCTTTCTGAAGCCAGACGACATTGCAAGCTTAAGTTTGAAGCAGATTCATTTGGGGTTGATGCATCAATCTTGCCAAAGGCATTTGGTGCTGTCACACAAATCGAAGCTCTACTGTGATACATTTGATGGTTGATATCTGTCTAACCATTTGATATATATAGTATTATGGAGTTGGCATAGTGCCTCTCCTGGGCACCAAGCAGTTCAGCTCCGCTGAAAAATTTGATCGGCGATCAAATTTCGCTTGGTGCGCGGAGGCGACTGCCGCAGCGGCAAAAACGATCTTAATCGAATTCTCGATAGCGCCCCAGCAAGAGCAATGACGCCGCCCCGATCAAGAACCCGACGGCGACGATGGCCAGCACGCGCGAGTAATCCGGGTCGTCGCCGCGCACCAGATTAAACACGATCGGCGAAGTGCCCGAACCCAATCCGAAGGCCGCATAGACGAGGCCATAGACACGACCATAGCTGCGAATGCCGAAATAGCGCGAAACGAAATAGGCCATCAAATCGAACTCCACGCCTGCCGCCAGCCCCACCATGATTAGGGCGAGTGTGTTCATGCCGATTCCGAAATTATTGAACAGTATCCAGCAGCCTATGGCCGGCACGCTGAGAAACACAAAACCCACTAGGGGTGCCCAAATGTGATCGACAAGCCATCCACCAAGCAACCTGCCAAACAGTGTCGACAAGCCGATTACGCCTGCCCCGATCAACCAGGACGCGGACTGGTTGCTGGTATAGCCCTTGTCGAGAAGGATGTTCTTGGAATTCGCGATAATGCCGGACACGCACGCGCCGAGCACCAGAAACGCGAACATGATCACCCAGAAACGATAGTCACCAAACACCTCCCGCACGGACAGTCCCGGCAAGCCTGTATCCACCTCATCGCGTGATTTCAGATAGACGTAACCGATATACCCCACCAGAACGCCCCCCATCAACCAGATGACCTGCACGGCCCCGTTCGGGCGCGACAACAGGAAAATCATCGTACCGCACAGCGCCATGGCAAGCAGGATAGGCTGCCAGATCCAGCTGATGAGACGACGCGACGTGTCACCTTTGTCCAGCTCTGCCAGGTGCGCATCCTCTTTGTGATCACGAAATAAGATTAGCGCGAGTGGCAGGCTGATCAGCAGAGGCAGCGCGCCAAGAATAACGTAAGCCGTGCGCCAGCCAAACGCGTTGATCATCGCCTGAATGGTCGGGGAGGCAATGAATCCGAACAGCCCGGTTCCTGTCAATGCGATGCCCAGGGCCAGACCGCGATGGGTATCGAAATTGTTCACGATCGCCTTGGACCAAGTGATGGGCAGGGTCGCCGATCCAAAAAATGCCGTCAGAAAAAAGATAAGATAGAAAACAACAGGATCATCCGTCATTTGCGAAAACGCGGCCACGCCAAGACCCAGCGCGACGATAGATGGCAGCAACACCTTTCGTGCCCCATAGCGGTCCACGAGCTGGCCTGCGACCGGCGCACCGATCAGCACGCCTGCGGTCATGAACAGGAAGCCCGCCGAAATGACGATGCGATTCCACCCGAACTCCATGCCGAGCTCCGGCCCGATAATGATCAGAGCCCAATAAGGGAGTGGCGACAGACAGAGTGCGATGCCGACCAGGGATGCAAGAACGATGGGCCATCCGCTCGCCCACTCACTTCGGGCATCCGGAGTGTCTGCTCCCACTTTGATCTTTTGCATGAAACCCCCAATTCAACCCGTTATGGTTTGATGATGACCGATAATGCCATAGCCCACAAACCCCTTTGCGCCAGCGCAAGCCGTCGGGAGGTCTTGGCCGGTGCCGCTTCGGGCATTGCGGCTCTCGCCATGCCCGCTTGCCGCACGCGCACCTTCGATTCAGAAATACTGGTTCTTGGGGCGGGACTTGCGGGATTGAACGCCGCCATGTGGCTGCAGGAAGATGGCCGCGACGTGCAAGTGCTTGAGGGCGCTCAGCGCGTCGGCGGACGACTCCATACACTCGATCACGGCAAGTATGGCCGGACAGAAGCCGGAGGCGAGCAAATCGGCGCGAGCTATGCCCGCCTGCGCAATCGCGCAGACACGCTGGAAGTCGCGTTGATAGAAGACGCCTCAACACCCCGCGGAACGACCTATGCGCTTGGTGGAAAGTTATATTCGCCGGAAGACTGGAAGCGCGACAATCCTGCGGCGTTCCCGGTCCCCTATGCCGGGGCGTCACCCGGGGCGGCACTGTTTCGAGCGGCCGGTACGACCAATCCTTTCAGCAATGCCGATGATTGGCGGATGGCCCGCAACGATAACTCCGCCCATGAACTGTTGACGACAGCAGGCTTTGGTCCCGGACAGCGCAGCGTCATCGCGCACGCGCTCAACGCCAACGCCCTCGAAACCTATTCCGCCGCAAACCTTTGGCGCTCTCTTCAGCTCTACTCACAGTCACGCGGCATGGGCGCAGGCCTGTCCGTCGAAGGCGGGGCGCAGGCTCTGCCCAAGGCCATGGCCGCGTCCCTTGAGCGCCCGGTCGAGCTGGGCGCGCATATTGCGGGCATCGTCGTCGCGCCGGACAGTGTTACCGTGACCTGTGAAGATGGCCGCGTTTTCAGGGCGCCCCACGCCATTTGCGCCCTGCCCTTTGGGGCCTTGCGCCATATCGCACTCGATGCACCTGTCTCGGCCACGCAGCGCGAGGCGATCACGGCCCTGCCCTATACGCAGATCGTGCAACTGCATTTTCGCGTTACCGCCCCCTTTTGGGAGGACGGCCTTCCAGCGGATATGTGGACGGACACCCCGTTCGAGCGCGTGTTCATGCAGCGGGGGAATAACGGTTCGCCGACGGGGCTCGGCCGGTGCTGGATCAATGGCGCGGGCGCAGGACAGGTTGACCTGTCGGGATTTGCGCAGGCCATGGCCCGCATCCGGCCTTCCATGGCGGACGCCATCATTCCTTTAGAGGAAGTTTTCTGGACAAAGGCGGACCCGCTTTCGGGCGGGGCCTATATGCACTTCGCTCCGGGGCACATCTCACGCTGGGCCGCAAAGATGGGCGCGCCGGCGGGACGCCTGCACTTCGCGGGCGAGCATTTGGGTCTGCTGCACACCGGAATGGAGGCCGCCATGGAAAGCGGAGAGGCGGCGGCCTTTGCCTTGATGGGGGTGTAAATCCCGCCTATCGTTCCGAGATGCAACCACGTCTTGGACACATAGCCGAGATGGCCAGGGGCCACAGCACTCCCGAACTCGACCATTTGTTTGCGGAGGGTCGCAAGCGCCATTTCAAGACGGGTGAGCACCTGATTACCGAAGGCGAGCCGACGGATTACATCTATGACCTTCTAGGGGGCACAGTGGCCTTGGCGCGCAATGGTCGCGATGGCCGTCGCCAGATCCTCTCCTTCATGGGCGCGCGCCAGTTTCTCGGTGCGGCCTCGACGCGCAATTATCCTAATCTCGCCACGGCGCTTACCGACGTGACCGCCATCAGCTATCCGCGGTCCGCCCTCGCGCGTGCGCTCGAAACCTCTCCGGGGTTTGCCCTTGAATTCTGCCGGGTTCTGACACGTATTCTCGAGGCCGCGCATGATCATGTCTATACGGTCGGCCAACGCTCGGCGATGGAAAGGGTGGCAAGCTTCCTGCTTTACCTCCGCTCCAACCAGGCGCGATTTTCCGCCGACGGGCCGCGCGAAAAATCTCTCGATATCGACCTGCCCATGACACGCTCCGACATTGCCGATTTCCTCGGCCTCAAAATCGAGACCGTCAGCCGCAGCTTCTCGGCTCTCAAGCGTGCCGGGGTCATCAGCTATGACAACAGCCATGGCTGTCACATTGATAAGCTCGACCGCATCCGGACTTTGGGCGGTCGCGAAGACTTCACGCAACACCGCGGAGCCTGAATCTTTCGGGCGAGTGTTGCGGACTTGCGAGCTTGCGTTTTGGCAAAGCGAACCGTCCGCTAGCGGCTAGACACGTATACAGACATTTCAGGAGACCCGATATGCGTGCCGCAGCCGCCGTGAAAAACCCGACCACCGTCAATGAGCTCAAGGCCCTTCACCCGACGCTCGCCCGTCATGAGGGCGTGTGGGAAGGCATGTATCGCCATTATGACGCTGACGGCAACAAGACCGACGAGCATCATTCGCGCCTGATCTGTCGCTTCCCCACGGATGGCGATCATCTCTATCACCAGACCAATATCTACACTTGGAAAGACGGGCGCAGCGAGACCCGCGACTTCCCGGCACAGGTAAAGGACGGGCGCCTGTGGTGGGACAATGAATTCATTCAGGGTTGGGCTGCCGATATGACGCTCGACACTCATGGCCGCACGACCGTGCTGAACTGGGTGCGCACAGGCGATCCGGATCTTTATCTCTACGAAATGATTCAGATTTCCGATTGCGGCCAGAAACGCGCCCGCACCTGGCACTGGTTCAAGAATGACCAACTGTTCTCCCGTACGCTCGTTGACGAGCGCAAGGTCAGCGATAGCTGGGAAGGGCTCTAGGCCCTCCCCGCAAGCTCAGGCTTTCCCTTTCGGGGCTACTTTGTCTTTCGCGCGGCCAAGATGCGCTTATAGTCCTTCCAGCTCGTCATGTTTGGACGCGGATCGTCATCGGGCGGCGCGGTCGCGTAGTCCGGATAGGTCTTCATGATGGCCGACTTCATGCGTTCGGACATATCTTCAAAGCCGTCGATCTTTGAGCCGGCGGTGTGGAAATAGATCATGCCGTCGCGACCCGCCATCTTCATCCAGGGCAGCCAGTCGCTCATGCGGACCCAGCCGACATAGGCCTCTGCCGTGGTGGTATCCTTGGACAGAAGGCTTTCGAGGTCGCCCATGGTGTTGAACATTTCCGTGGCGTGATAGATGCCTCCCACCTCCGACTGGTAGTCCCCGCCTAGAGGGTTCGGATAAAAGAGCGGGATGGTCGAGGTCTGAATGTATTTGTCGCCATCCACGCGGATGGAGGTGGTGGAAGGCTTGCCGTCGCGCCCGACCTCGTATTCGCCGAAGTTTACCGGATCGTTGGCGACATGGAAGACTTCGACCTCGTCACCCGTCCAGGGGTTGTCCCACACCTCCATCGGCTCACCTGTGTCCTTGTCGATATAGAGCAGGATCTCCCGGCTCACGAGCTTGAAGCCCTTGCCGCGTTCGGGATCGGTCACCGTGGAACAGGAACGAACGTTCATGCCCTCGACATCGAAGATGTGCCTGTCGCGCTCGCCCGCGCGGCGGGAATAGGCCCGGCCTTCCCAATGATAGAGAACATCCTCGCCATCGATTGTAGAGCAGGACAGCTTGCGCTGGGCCAGTACAGCCCCGGCTGCGGTGGAGAGGTCGAGTCGTTCGGTCTGTACCGATTTTCCCGCCGCCATTTCGCTATGGCTGTCAGCTGTTGCCATATGACAACCGCCCGCGAGTATTGTGCTCGCGATTAGCGCTCGAATGATATTGGTCATGGTACCTCCCAATTCGTGACTAGTTCGGTTTGTAGATCGTCGCCGCCGCGCGTGCAGCTGACCTGTATCCAGCGTAGATTAATAGCCAGCCTGTCGGAGTCCGGCGACGTCCAGGCATAGCTGACGGCTGTGTCCGCATCATCCCCGCGATAGGTATAGAGCACCAGCGAGTCGCGATTGCGTGCGCGTGGCCAGCGGACATTGCGAATTTTTATGCCGACACGCGCATGGCCTTCGCCTTCGACCCAGGCACGACCGCCTTGGTCATGTACCAGAATATCGTTTGTGAACCCGTAGGACCCATCGGCTTTCTGAGGACTGATCCAGCAATTGAACGCCTGCGCGCGCAACATACGGAATGGGGTGTCCGGCGCACCGAATGAAAACCCGTCCGCATCCGCAATGACTGTGCCGCCACATGTTCCAGTCGTTCGCGTGCCGCGATATTGCTCGAAGTCCTTTGCAAACTCCCGCTCGCAATCCGGCTCGCCCTCTCGCATTTCGCGCGAGACGATGCGACCATCCTCCACGCGGTAGCTCAGCCGCGCCATCGTCGTCTTGCCGGTTGCGGGATTGAAGGTTTTCGCGGTGAAATCATCGCCGTCGGGCGTGATGGTCAGCGTCAGACGTGGCAGATGGGTCTGTGGGTCAAGCTCCATCTCCTCCTGGAAGTAGACCTGCTCCTCATTGGTATAGACACCCGGCAGGAGAGCCCGCATTTCGGATAGGTCGCGCTTGGCGACATCATCGAGTGCGGCCCGGTGCGTATCAGAGTCCGCATGCGCCTTAAAAGGCAGGAGTGCGATCGGCAGGAGTACGAGCGACAGACCCGCTGTAAAGCATACTCGCATCATGCCTCGCACGTGAATTTCGGCGCGTCGATCAGCACGACCTGTACATCCGCGATACCATCGCGCAACGCCTTGGCCTGTCGGTAATCATCGGAATTCCAGAAACGGAGGGCCGTCTCGCGGTCTGGCCATTCGGAAATCACCATGGACGCTCCGTCCCCGAATGCACCGACCTTCGGATGCTCAAGCATCTGCGCGCCCGGCCCGCGCAGGACATAGCGCCCGCCATATTCCGCAACAAGGGCACCCGCCGCACGGCCATATCCATTGATAAAGGCCTCACGATTGTTGATCGCGGCCGTCACAATCATATAGCAGCGCGTCTCTTTCATGCGCGGACATTAGGTTCCCAACCTCCATCCTGTTTGATGCAGGTCAGGACGAGTTTCGACAGCTTGGCATCGCCCAAGGCGGGCTCGGTGACATCCAGTCGCTGATGCAGCTGCGCCCCCGGCAGCAAACTCGCCGCCTTTTGAGTGTCCTCCAGCAAGGACGACTGCGTGGCGATCACGCTCACGGGACGCAGAAGGCTCGGAAACTCCACTTCCGCATCATAGGCAAAGGCCGCAAGGAAGGCGTCGAGATTGCTCTCGCTCTTCTTGAGGGAAAATTTCTCGGTCAGCGCGTGCCGCTTTTGCGGGCCAAACGCCGGAACGTCGATCAGCACCATCGCCCCTACATCCACACGCTTGGCGAGCTCCACCGCGACGAGGCAGCCGGTATGAAATCCTATCACGGATATACCCTCGCGGCAGTGACCAGCGATAGCCTCGGCATAGGCCTTGATTGATGGCTGCAGAATTGGCGGCGATTGTCCGTAACCGGGATAATCGACCATGTGACCTTCCACCCCGGGCAGGTGTGCAAGAAACGTCTCGAAGAACGCGCCACCATACGGGGCGGGCGGCAGCAAAAGGAGAGGCTGGCCACCACCTTTGACCGTGATGGAAAGCTCAACCGTCATTACGAATCAGCGCTTCGCGGTAAAACCGCAGGGTAAAGATGCTCAGGACCATGACAGGTACACCAAACACCAGCGGATAAATCGCCATGGCATTGCGCAGGCCCTCGCCCCCGAAAAAGCTGTCATTGAGCCAGCCGATAAATGGCGGCGAGAGCGCCCCGCCGATGAAGCTGATGAAGAAATAATAGACCGATACAATGACCCCGCGCACATCACCCGGTACAATGGCGAGCAACGCATTTACGCCCGTCGCACTGACCAAACCGATTCCGAAGGTAGTCAGGCAAAGCATCCCGAAGGCCATCCATCCCGCGGGCAGCATTGGCGCGATGGCCGCACTGGGGATCATGATAAATAGGCCGATCAAGGCCAGCTTTAGCGGCGCCGTCCGGTCGCCTGCCGCCACCCGTTTGTCCGAATACCGCCCTGCGAAGATATAGGTCGCCGGGCTGATGGCAAAAATGGAGAGCCCGTTGATAATGGCATAATTGGCCGTGTCCCATCCATAAGTGCGCGAAAACAGCGGCGCGTTGAAGAACTGCCCATAGGCAACTGCGACCATGCACATGAAGATCGGGACAAAGGTGAAAAACGCCGCCGCGTTTTGCTTGATCCAAATAAAGGCATCCGCATAGGACGCGCCTTCCCTCGGGCTGGACTCGATGCGCGGCGGTTCGCGCAGAAACAGAAAGGCAATCGCGATCAAAAAACCCGGCAATCCAACCACGATAAAGATGAATTGCCATGTCGCGACCTCTCCGATCAGCGGCAGGCTGACCTCCCCGACATTGCGTGCCCACTTGATGATGCCGCCAGACAGGAGGTTGGCGATCGCCGCGCCGATGACCAGAGCCATGGAATAGACCGCGATCGGCAGGCCGCGTCGCTCTTTGGGAAAGCTGTCCCCTATCATGGAAAACGCGGCGGGGCTCAGCACAGCCTCGCCCACGCCTACAGACGCGCGCGCTGCGAACAGGGTCACGAAGCTTTTGGCCATTCCCGTCCAGATAGTCGCGGCCGACCAGAGCGCGATCCCGATCGCGACAAGCCGCGTGCGGTTTGTGCGGTCCACCATAAAACCCAATGGGATCGCCATGACCGCATAGATGAGTGTGAACGCCGAGGCGAGGAAACCCATCTGCGTGTCCGTCGCCCCGATGTCGGCCTTGATGGGGTCGATCAGCAAGCCGAGGATATAGCGGTCGAGAAAGCTCGAAATATAGGCGAGTGTGAGAAAGGCCAGCAGCGTCCACGCTACACGCGGTACGGGATAATCAAGAGCCATATCCGTTGTGTCCGACACGTCGATCCGTTCATTCATCCGCAGCCGCCTTGTCGATGCGATAGAGCACCACGACGTTGCCGTCGAAATCCTCGATCCCGTATTCCACGCCCTCGCGCCCGTCCTTGGTCACGAGATGATCCTCGCGGTGAACCGTCAGGCCCAATTTCTGGGAAGCCGCAATCGCGTCATCTATATCGCGCGCTTCCAGCACAATACCAGCGCGCCGTGGCAAACCTTCTATCGGCACAAGGCCCGGAACCTCTGTCAGCGCCATGACATTGGGCTGGTCTTGCGTTTTCAGGACGCAGAACCGCATGGCCGCGGATTTATCAATTCCAAAGACGTCATAGCTATAGCTATCCAGCGGGCTGTCCTTGATGAACGCGACCTCGAAGCCCAAGGCATCGCGGTAAAATGTCAGTGCCCGTTCGATGTCCGCGACAAGGGTATTGGCACGTTGGAAGCGTATGCGCGGCTTAGTCATTGAGCTTTACCTTCACGCAGCGCGTGCCGACATTCGCGCCGTCATAGACCCCGATCAGCGCCTCCGGCATCCGCTCGAAGCCCACCAGTTCATCGATCAGGGGCTTTAGCGTTTTGTTGCGGATGGCATCTGCCAGCGCATCCGACGCGACCCCGAAATTGTGCAGGTGATTATAGACGAAGTAGCCGCGCATATCGGCCTCCGCCCGGCGCAACCGCGTGTAATTCGTCAGGCCGAAAGGCTCTGCGCGACCGTATTCGCTGATCGAGCCACAAAGCAGCACCCGCGCGCCGAGCGACAAACGATCCAGCGCCGCCATCAGGATCTCGCCGCCCACATTGTCGAAATAGATATCCAAGCCGTTAGGGGCCAAGACATCCAGCCGCGCGCCGACATCCTCGCTTTTGTAGTCTATTACCGCATCCGCACCCAGATCACTGACGACGGCGCACTTGTCCGGCCCGCCCGCGACACCAATCACCCGCAGGCCGTCCATCATGGCAAGCTGCACCACCAGATGTCCGACGCCGCCTGCCGCCCCCGTCACCAAAATCGTCTCTCCCGGCTTCGGGTCGCAGCGATCCTTATATCCCGTATAGGCCGTCAAACCCGTCATGGAAAGAATGCGGACGGCAAGCGCAAGGGAGAGGTCGTGATGCTCGACAGGCAGGAAGCGCTCCGCTGCCGTCATCCTGGAGATCTTGTGCGTCTGCCAACCAAGCTGGCCCTGCACCACATCGCCCACGTCATAATCGTCATGACGCGACGCCAGTACGCGCGCCACGCCACGCCCGTGGATTGTATCCCCGATGGCAAGCGGGGCCTCGCCCGCCATGGGCATGGGGCATTCCGGCCCGTTCATCATATACATGCGCATGACGGGGGCGATGCCGAGATAGAGCGTTTCCAGCAAAACCTCGCCGTCATCGACACTGCCAATGGGTTGCTCGCTCAGCACGAAATCCGACGCCGCGGGTTTGCCCATGGGTCGCGCAGCCACGCCCCAGCACTTCTTGAGGCTGGGCAGGCTCATGCGGCCGGCTCTATACGGGTGACCTGATTGCACTCGAAAAAATGCCCGTCCGCATCCCAGAGATAAGTCGAAAGGAAATGCTTGGTCTCGCCTTTCGCACCGGTCGTTGACCAGGTCTTGGGCGCACCGCGTGTCTTGAACCCTGCCGCCTCGGCGCGCTCGTGAATGGCTTGCGCATCGTCGGCAACGACCACGAAGACAGGCCGTCCATAACCCAGCTCAAAGGTGACTTCGGGCGCAGACATGACGGGGTCAGTAAATTCCATCAGCCCGATCATGCCGATTTCGTCATGGGTGAACTGGATGATGCAGAGCCGCAATGTGTCGCCCGCCTTACCAATGGGAAGTCCGCCACCATCGAGCGTGAAGGGTCTGTCAAACCAGACCGTCGCACCCAGAACGTCGCGGTAGAATGCAAGCGAGCGCTCCATATCGCGCACCATCAACGTCGTGCGTTTGACATAGCTTCCCATAAATTCCTCCCTTCACCCACCTCGCAGCCTATGCCCCCTATACGCCAGCGGATTGAGACAGGTCACGCCGCGCCGGATTGCTTATGCCTATTTCACTCTCATGAGCAAAGCCAAACGCGTCCCCCGTCCCGACACCCCGACCTGGCTCGTGACCTGTCTGGACGGGCCGGACACGCCGCCTCTGCGCAACACGCACCTATTCGGCCATCTCAACCATATCGAGGCCAATAACGCAGCCTACCGCGTGGCGGGGCCAATCCGTGACACACTCGATGGCCCGATCATTGGCAGCGTATTTCTTATTCCGGCTGAGAGCGCGGAGGCTGCGATCGCGTCCATGCAGGATGACCCCTATATCGCCTCGAACATGTATGCCTCGATCACCGCCGTGAACTTCGCCCCTGCCTGTGGGCAGTGGATGGGAGGTGTCATCTGGGACCAGGACGAAATCCGCGCCAACCTGCCGAAATATACCTAAATCAAATAACGCCTAGCTTTGTAAGCTTGGCGATCACCTCATCCTGCCTGCGCTTGTAGAAATCCTTGGCCGGGACCGCGCCGCCATCGCCAAGCGATCCGGGCGGGTGCATGTCGAGCTTTTCGAAGATTTGCGCGTAAAGCTGCATGGGTTGGCGGGCGAGCATGTTGTCCATTCCGTTGCGTCGCCTCCGGTAACGCAGTGCCGCAATATCGATGTCCGCGCAGGCCGTAATGCTTTCACCACCCGGAGTTTCGGCAAGGATGATCCCGCGGTCATCGACGATCTGGCTGCGCGCATCCGTGGACTGTGCGGCAAGCGCCGTACCCGTGATCGCCGCCGAATTCGCACTCACGACATAGCACTGATTCTCCTGTGCGCGGGCGAGCTTAGCGACATTTTTGTAGGTCATCTGGGTGGAGGCGGCCTCCGATGTCGGATGCAGGATGACTTCCGCCCCGCGCGCCGCGAGAATACGCGAGATCTCCGGATAGCGAATCTCTTCCGAGGCCAGGCTTGCCAGCCGTCCGAGTGGCGTGGCCACGACAGGAAATAAGGACTCCAGAGGGTAATGCTCAAGATAGCGTTCCATCACGTCATAGGGCGAGGGCGCATACATGCTGATGAGGCGGCGATAGCGCAGGACGCACTCTCCCGACGGCGCAAAAATCGTGCTTGCCTGAAAATAGAGCTTCGGGAAATGCGGGTCGCGTTCATAGAGGTTCGCGCCGATATAGCAGCCGGACAGCTGCGCCAGCGCGCCGATCGCGGCATAGGTCTCGCCGTCTATTTCAACGGCCGCCTTTTCGCGCCACTCCGCCGCACTCTCGCCCGCAGGAAAGCCCGTCAGGAAATATTCCGGCAGGGCGACCAGTTTCAGGTCCGGGCCGTGAAAAGCCTTGGCGCTCATGATCTGGCCGCGGACGCGACCCATCGTGCCGCGCATGATCTCGCGCGCCTCTGCCTTTGTGCTGATGGCATTCACCGCACGGCATTCGGTCTGGAGGGCAAGGGCTTTATAGATCTGCATGCCTGCTCCTAGCGCGGGCGGATGGGGGAAGGAATTGATTTACAGCATTGCTTGGCGAGGCTCGGCGGCTAGAGCGATAGCCATGAGCGCGCCCGATACCTTTGCAGTCACCAACCCCCGCACGGGCGAAGCCGACACCCGTATCGTTGCGACTGATCGCGACGCCATGGGGGCGATGGCGGAACGTGCCCGCGCCGCGCAGACCGAATGGCAGGCGCGCGGGATGGCCGAACGCGGAGAGGCGCTTATGCGCCTTTCCAATGCTTTGGAGGCGCATCAAGCCACCATCGCAGCCGCGCTCGAACACGATACGGGTCGCCGGCGGATTGCCCAACAGGAAGTCATGGGTGTCGTGGGGGCCATGCGCGGCTGGGCGCAGCTTGCCCCGACCCTGTTGCTGGAATCAAGCTGGGTGCAGGGCCGTGCCAAGCCCAACTTCAAGCACCGCATAGACCATGTGCCCTACGCACTTGTCGGGGTGATCAGCCCGTGGAATTTTCCCATGACCCTGTCATTCATCGATACCATTCCAGCGCTGATGGCGGGCGCTTGCGTCATCGTGAAACCATCGGAGATTACGCCCCGTTTTGCCGATGTGTTGAAATCCGTCATCAAAGACGTTGGCCTGGAAGATGTCCTGCAATTTGCGCAAGGCTCTGGCATAACCGGAGCGGCATTGGTTGGCGTGGTCGATTGCATCTGTTTTACCGGCTCGGTCGAGACGGGCCGCAAGGTCGCGCTTGGATGTGCCGAGCGCCTGATACCGGCCAATCTCGAACTGGGTGGCAAGGACCCTCTGATTATTGCGCCGGGCGCGGATCTTGAGGCTGCCAGCTCACTCGCCCTGCGCTCAAGCGTGCTTGCCACCGGACAGGCCTGTCAGTCGATCGAGCGGGTCTATGTGCCAGCTGCGGATCATGACGACTTTCTCGACCGGTTGATTGCTAAGGCCAAAGAGGTGGTTCCCAATATGGAGGCGGTCGATCGCGGGCAGATCGGGCCATTCATTGATCCCCGCCAATCCGCGATCGTTGCCGACCAAATTGCAGATGCGATAGCCAAGGGTGCGATCTTGCATTGCGGCGGCGATGTTATGTCGTCGAGCGGTGGACACTGGATGGTCCCGGCCGTCTTGAGCGGCGTGACCCACGATATGGCTATCATGATCGATGAGACCTTCGGCCCGGTCATTCCCGTCATGGCTTATGATACAATCGAGGAGGCCATCGCGCTGGCCAACGACACGGCGTTCGGCCTCTCCGCCGGTGTGTTTGCCAAGGATCTCGACTCGGCCGCCGCAATAGGCTCGAAGTTACATGCGGGTGCCATCAGCTTGCAGGACGCCGCGCTGACGGGGCAATATTTCGAGGCCGAGAAACAGAGCTTCGGTCAAAGCGGAATTGGTGGCAGCCGCATGGGCGCGGCAGGGTTTTCTCGCTTTTTCCGCAAGCGCGCACTGATTGCCAACACCGTGGCCCCGCTCGAGCTTTCGGATTTCGCCGAAGAGGCTTAGGCGGACAACAGCTTTTGCAGCGTCGCCACCAAGTTCGCTTCCTCACCGCGCGGCCCGACGAGCTGCGCGCCGATGGGCAGGCCCTCATAGTTCGTGCCTATCGGGAACTGGATGGCCGGACGGTCGGCGAGGTTGGCATAGGCCGTGAAGTCCGCTTGATTCGCGGGAACTTCCGCCCCGAATTGGAATGCGACTTGCGGGGCCGTCGGCATCACAATGAACTCCGGCTGCCCAGCCGCTTCCGAGCGGAGCGTTTCGACATGGGCATAGGCGGCCTCGATGCGCGCCGCCTCCAGCGTGCGCCCATAGTTCATCATCTTGCGGAAAAAGGGCGAGAATCCTTCCGGAGTTTGCTCGAGTTTAGCCGCATGGATACGGTAGCCCTCGACCTCCGATAAAATCAGCCCGGCGCGTCGCGAACGACCATAGGCATAGCCGCCGAGATGTGTTGTCGGGAGGCTTCTGCGGTCCGTAAACGCGGCGAACGCTTTTGCGATATCCGGTTCGCATGCGACGTGGGCCTGCCAATCGAGAACATGGATGTCACCTGCACGACCGTCATGCAGTGACTGCGAGAGCAGCGCCGCTGTCACCTTGACCGTCATGTCAAGATCCTTGGCATGGACGCCCACCGTGTCGAGCGTTGGTGAGAGCGGCATGACGCCGTTCAGCAAGGCTTTGGAATGCGACGGCTTGAACCCGAACAGCCCGCAATAGGCGGACGGTATGCGCACGCTCCCCATCGTGTCCGTGCCGAGTGCCGCATCGCAAAATCCGGAGGCGACCGCTGCCGCCGATCCGCCACTGCTGCCCCCCGGCGTGAAGCCATCGCGCAAGGGATTCATCGTCTTGCCGAACCAGGGATTGTCCGTCTGCGCGCCGAGCGCGCCCTCCTCCATGTTCAACGTGCCGAGTATCGTTGCGCCTGCTTCCCGCAATCGCACAACTGCGGTCGCATCTTCCTCCGCGATCACGCCGTCATAAGCCTTTATGCCGCCATGCGCGGACAGACTGGTTACGGCAATATTGGCCTTCACCCCGATGATGAGATTGCTCAGCGGCCCTTCCCTGTTGTCAGAGGACGGGAGCCTTTCGAGAACGGCATTGATGCGGGGGTTATCGGCGTCGATCCGCGCATGGATTTGCGCGATACGCGCCGCGTCAGTCAAAGCGCGTATCCACAAGACGAATCGGTTTTTGGCGGCTATCGACCTGGGTCGTCGCGCCCGTCGCGCCAAGCTCCACCAGCTCGACCGCCATATCCAGACCCAGTTTTTGCTTGAGCAGTTTCTGGAAACGCGGCGTCAGCGCCTCATGGTCACCACCGCGCACTTCGGCCACGACCGTCATTTCATCTCGCCCGGCCAAGTCGCGCTCGACCCGGCAGAAGAATTCGCCTCCAAAGGCGTCAACCTCTTCCATGAGCGGCCCGATGGCTTGCGGGAAAATGTTGATGCCGCGCAGCTTTACCATGTTGTCGGAACGCCCCAGAAACCCTTCGATCCGCTTGTAATTCAGCCCCAGCGAGCTCTGGCCAGAGCGCACCGCGGACACGTCATGCGTGTTGAACCGGATGATCGGATAGATATCGTCCTTGAAAAGGCAGGTCACGATCATGTCGCCGGTCTGGCCGTCCGCGACCCGTTTGCCCGTGTCAATATCGGCAATTTCGAGATAATGCGCATCTTCCATGACGTAGAGGCCGTCCTGATCGGGGCCTTCGCCCGCAATCGCGCCCGTATCGCCGACGCCGTACCAGTCATAGCATTCCGCCCCGCCCCACATCTCGGACACGCCTTGCTTGTCTTCGCGGCCCATGTGACCGGAAATCGTGCGGATGGGGATGTCCACGCCCGGCTCCAGCCCCGCCTCCTTGGCCACGAGGGCGAGCTTCTTGATGTAATCCGCAAAGCCGACAATGGCGGTCGCCTGAAAATCAGCCATCATCTGTACCTGTTTAACGGACCGCGTTTCCAGACCCGTACCCGCCGACACAAAAGTCGCCTGCGTCCAGTGCGTGACGGCTTCGCGAACATAGTGCCCGCCATTGATAGGGCCGTGACCATAGACCGAATGCACCACATCCCCCTGCCCGATTCCCTGCAGGGTGTAGAGGCGCGCGAGCAAGAGGTTCTGCACCTCGCGCGATTTCGGCCCGAAGATCAGCACTTGCGGACGTCCCGTCGTGCCGGAAGTCGTGTGAAACTTGTAAGGCGGTTGATCGTCAGGGGCGTAACTCTCAAGCCCCGCGAAGTCCCCGAAAGGCGGCGCGCGCTCGATAGAGGCCATCAGATCGGACTTGTCATAAGTCGGCAGTTTTTCGAGGTCTCTCAGCCCGCGAATATCGCCGGGCTCAATGCCCTTATCACCCCAGAGCTTTTGGTAGAACGGTGTCTTCCACGCACGGACAAGCATGCGACGAAACAGTGTGTCCTGATGGGCAAACAATTCGTCGCGGGAGACAGATGTTGCAAAACGCAGGAAGTCCTCGCCGATCGGATGATCCGCTCGCAGGGCGTTCGGGTCCACGAAGTCAAAATAGGTGGCGCTCATTTAATTCCATCGGCCGTATGCGAGGCGGAAAATATCCACCATCGCGTCTTGCCGCTCCAAGCTGTCGATGAGTCCGATAAGCCCATCCGCTATGGCCTCGGCCTTGACCGCGCTCAATCCGAAGGCGACGCAATTGCGGAACTTCTCCAGATGCTGCTCACGCGTGAGCGGAAAGGCGGGCGAGCCGAAGAGAATGTCTGTTGAAACCGTCATCGATGTTCCGTCTGTCAGCTTGGCCGTCAGGGACTGGGGCACGAAGGCGGCAGGGTCGGTGACGCCGTTTGAGACCGTGGTGATGCGCTGCGCCAATCCGTGAATGTCTGAATCAGCCAAGTCCTGGCGCGCGAAATCGGCAAGGCTCACCGTGTCCCGCATCAGGGCTATCGCGCCCAGATAGCCAAAGCAGAGGCGCGCGTAATTCGGGCTCATGTCCGTCTTGGCGGGTCGTGCGACCAGTCTGGGAATGATGGGCGGTGCGCTCAGGGTCAGCTTGTCGATGGCGTCAGGGGTCACACCCTTTGCACGCAGCTCCTGCATCAATGTGATGCCGCCCTGCGCGGCGCGACCCGTCGGGAAAGGCTTCCAGCTGACCTCGGTAATGGCATGTGGTGCGCCGAGCCTCTTTCGCAGGCGCGCAAGATCGGCGCTATCCTCGAACATAGCGAAATAGCCGGACGGCCCTTCCAGCGCGTATTCCGGCCCGGTAAGCCCGGCTTCGGCCAGATCGCAGGCTACCACGGCCGCCCGGGCCGCGCCGGCAATCTGGACGGGCAGGGTCGGCTTGCCCTCGATATGGGCCTGCATGACGCCCGCACATTGGGCGAGCGCGCAGCCCATGGACGAGAGCGCCGTATCGACTTCCATCCCGCGCAGGCGCGCTATGCCGAGGGTCGCCCCGAAAAGTCCGGCCGTGGCTGGGCGAAAGAATTTCAGGGGCGATGTCGCGGCTGCGCCCAATCCGACCGCGACGTCCACCGCCACGATCACGGCCTTCAGGAACGCTTCTCCGGAGACTTTACGACCACTATGCGCAAGCCGTTCGGCCTCCGCCGACAGCGCCGCGAAAATCGTCGCCATGGGATGAACCACGGCAGCTTCGTGCACGCAGTCATATTCCATGGAGTGAATCTGGAAGCCGTTGATGTAAGCAGCACTGGCGGCAGGCACGGCGTCGCCGGAGCCGAAAACATGCGCGCCTTCGCCAGATCCCCATGCACGAACGGTCGCCAGCACCGCGTCCCGATAGGGCGCGCGTGCGCCCGCTATCCCGACACCAAGCGTGTCGAGAATGAAGGTTTTCGCACTGGCGTAAGCGGCGCTGGTGAAATCGTCTTTGTTCAATGCATAATGTGCGACGTCTCGGGACAGGTGAGTCATGATATGCCGCTTGGCAGGCTATCGGCATAATCTGCCAGGGTGGTGTGATCTCCGAACGTGTCGATCACTGTGACAAAATGCTCTGCGGCGCGGGCGTTCATTCCACCACTCATCATTAGCTCCATGGCCTTGTCGTGTAATCGCGCGTCCGTCAGCGGGCGTTCCGGATCACCCAAGGCATCCGTTACGCCAAATCGCCGACCGCCAACCGTGACAGCGGCTCCGTAATGCGCGGGGTAGGTGGATTGAAATTCGGGATGGGTGTGCAGGCTGACCCTGTTACGTATTTTGCGCGTGGCCTTTACAGCCGCAGCGTCGAAGTCTGCCAGACCCGGCACGCCGTTGGATAGTGTATGCGCGACACTGTGCTGCAAGCTGAACTTCGCCTCGATCAGGGTTTGCGGGTCGGGTCGGTCGCAAAATTTCAGCGCATCCTCATAGGTCTCCACAAGGATTTCGCCTTCCCCGAAGAAACCCGCCTCTCGCGCCAAGAGCGCCGCGTCGATAGCGGGATGAGCATGACGACAGGCCGGATAGGGTTTTAGCGAAGTGTCGTGCAGGCACCAGGATGCGTCGGGGTCAGTCAGCACATCGGAGGCATCCGCGCCCGGGCACATAGCCCTAAAAAATCCTTGTTCGCCTTCGAGGATGGATCGCGGCCCTCTTATACCTTGCGCCGAGAGGAACGCGGATTGCACACCGACCTGTGCGGCGTGTCCGGCATGAATCTGCTTGGCGTCGCTGTCCGGCTCGTGCCGCGTCTGCCAAAGCCCTGCCGCTTGCGTCCCTGCGAGGCCGAGTGCCGCGACCATATCCGCGCCCCCCAACAGTGACACCGCAGCCGCCGCCGCACCGAACGGGCCGCAGGTGGCAGTGTTGTGCCAGAAGGCGTAATGGCCCGGCCCGACCGCCCTCCCGATGCGAATGGTCGCCTCATATCCGATCACGATGGCATCTAGCATAGACTGCGGCCCTGCGCCGACATGTTGCGCCATGGCGAGGGCGGACGGGATAACCGTCGGCGCGGCGTGGAGAACGGCACGCCGATCGACATCATCCATTTCCAGCACATTGCCGAGGCTGCCATTATGGTAGGTGGCCATCTGCACCGACGCAGGCGGGTTGCCGATGCGGCTGCATGGGCCGGGCCCGGCTGGGAGGGCCGTCGCAAGCTTTTGGCCCACAGGTTCGGCGCGACCCGCCACGGCGCATGCCGTCCAGTCGAGCAATAATGTTCGCGCGCGCGCCCGGTCGCTGTCGAAGATCGGACGCTGCAAGAGCGCGAACAGTTCTTCCGTGACACTCATGGCGAGCGCGGAGTAAATGTGATGTTCGCCCCGTCCGGCGCGCGGACGGTCAGGGGCGCCGCGATATCGGCATCGTCATAATAGACATGCGTCAGCCCGACGGAGTCCGCATCGCACTGATCGGAAAAATCTCGTCCTGTCAGGCCTGCTTCCTTACCGAGCACATCGATCATTTCGAACCGACCGAGCTCCATGCCTTTTACAGGCGACACGATTGACGCCCGATAGGGAACGCGCGTGCTGAGATCCACCGGGATACCGATGGGCACGACTTCGGGAGATTCCGATACGGTCGGCCCGCCATAATAGAATGCCACAAAGCCTAAATCTTCGGTAAAAAGTCGGTAGGTGTCGTCGCGGTCGCTCGCCATCTGCATAATGTTGAAAGGCACGCCAAACCGCTCGAATGCCGGATAGGCTTCTGGGACGGGTGTCGTTAGCCGCTCATAAAACTGCACTTGTGCACCCGTTTCGCGGTGCGTCAGCACAACGATATTCAATTTACTCGGCCCGAATGCGAGATAGGCGATGTCCGTGCGCGGCTCCCACCCCAGAGCGCGGGCATCCTCGACAATGGAGGCGAGATCTTTTGCCCGCATCATCAGCGACCAATAGCATCCCGGCTCCCAGGCCTGCGCATCGGGCGGGCGGGCTTGCGGAGCCGTGCGCGGAAGTTGCGTCAGGCGGATTTTCGCGCCGACGCCGTCCCGTTGCAATACCAGGCGCGTGTCATCCCGAGAAATGATGTCATAGCCGCCGATGTCCGTAAAAAGGCGAGCGAACGCCGCATTGTCATAGGTCTGTATGCCGACGGCGTCCCAGGCGGTCGTGACCTTTGGCAGGGGCGGCGTGGTCGCACACGCCGCCAAGGCGAGAGTCCCACCGAAAATGGCTATTCTTGTCCAGCTCATTTCAAGTCCAGACCGATGGCATTCGCGTAGTCCGCGGGTGCGTCCTCGATATCCGTATCCATAATGGCGTTCCAGCGGTTGAGGAAACCGAACAGGCTGATTACCGCGACGATTTCGACGCAGGCCTCATCGCTGAAGTGCCGACGAAGCGCCTCCACATCCGCATCCGTGACCTCACTGGGCGAGAGCGAGCCGAGATGGGCGACTTTCAGTGCTGCGCGCTCCGCCTCGCTGAAGAGCGGGCTGGTCTCGTATTCCCAAGCGGCCACGATCTTTTCCGCCTCCACGTCTTGGCGCGAGGCCCCGTGGGCGGTGTGTTGCTGGCAATAGCGGCACCCGGCCGCCGTGCTCGCGACGTATCCGATCAGGCGCTTGAGACCGGACGAGACCTCACCTGGCGCGTAGATGGCGTTGACCAAGCCGGACATGCCCGAAAGCAAAGCGGAATTGCGCGCCATGTCGAGCCCGTCATTCATGGTGAACCCCATCAGGGCCTCGCCGCCCGCGATGAGCGGTTTGACCGCGTCGGGAATGTCTTCCGGGGACAAGCGGGGGATGCGGCTCACGACAAGGCCTCGGTGTGTTCGCCGTATCCGGGCAAGTCATGGGAGGGGGCGGCAGGTTCGCGCGCAAAGCGGATCGGGTTGCGGATATGTTTGCGGCCTTGCGCGTCCACCTCCAGCGGCGCGCCGTCTTCGCTAAAGGCGTCATACAGTGTGCGGATGGTGGACCAGCAGCAATCGATGCCGGAGAGAAAGGATTCCCAATGTGCCTGCGGTCTGGAGGCGAAGATGTCCGTGAGCGCCGCCTTCACGTCGTCATGCTCGCCGACGTTTTTTTCCATTGCGGAAATTAATTCAGGACGATTCAGCGCCGTCAGCAGGTTGGCGACAAATTTTGGTTCGCTGCCCCCCAGCACGATATGCCCGCCATCCGATGTCTCGTAGATGTTGACGAAAGCGTTGCCGCCAAAGCTGCGCATCTCCGCGCGGGCGGGCTGGCGGCCCTCGGCGAACACGGCGCCCGTGACATTTGGCACCCAGGACAGGAGCGAGTCGTACATGGAAATGTCGAGATAATCGCCCTCGCCCGTCACCGTCCGGCGATAAAGTGCCATGAGTATGCCCGACAGCGCAAGGGAGCTCGCCGCAAAATCCGCACTCGGCATCGGCGTCAGCGCGGGAGAGCCGTCCATGCCGCGCGTCAGGTCGGCCGTGCCCGCCATGGCCTGAATGACCAGGTCGTGGGCGGGCTTATCGCGATAGCGGCCCGTCTGACCGAAGGCGGAGATGGAACAATAGATGATGCCCGGATTGACCGCGCGGATGGCGTCATAGTCCACGCCCAAGCGCTTCACCACGCCGGGCCGGAAGGCTTCGATGACCACATCCGCTGTTGAGGCCAGTTTCAGGAAACGCGCATGCTCGGCGGCATTTTTAAGATTGACGCGGTAACTCTTTTTACCGCGGGCAATGTTAGCGAACCAGACGGAAGTACCATCCTCATAGCGCTCACCCATATGCCGGGTCGGCTCGCCGCGGCCATTGTCCGGCTCGACCATGATGACCTCGGCCCCGTGATCGGCCATCATCATGGAAGCGTGCGGCCCCGGCAGAAAGGCCGAGAGGTCGAGGACGCGGATGCCGGAGAGTTTCTGGGTCACAGTGGAGGCCTAGCCCAGCAGCTCGTCCGTGTCCGCACCGAGTTCCGGCGCGACCCCGCCCTTCAGCCGCTCACCATTGATCCGGTAGGGAGACGCCAAGAGCCGGATTGTGCCGTCCTCCAACCCCGGATGATCCTCGGCATAGACCATCTCGACCTCGGCGACGTAGGGGTTCTCCAGCGCCTGCGCGATGTCATAGACGGGCGCGGCAGGCACGTAGCCGCCAAAGCGTTCCATCCAGTGCGCGACCGTGTTCGTCTTGAGCGCGGCCTCCATGACCTCCTGTACGACGGCGCGATTGGCGCGGCGGTCTTCGACTGTTTTGAAGCGCGGATCGTCCACCCATTCGGGATGGCCAAGGCGTTCGGCCACGCGCTCCCAGAATTTCTGGGTCTGGCAGCAGAACATGATCCAGCCATCGCCCGCTTCCATGAGCTGGCTCGGCACGATGGAGGGATGCGCGCCTCGCGGCTGTCGCGTTACCACATCGCCTGCGTTCAGGTACCAGGTCGCGGGATAGCTGAGCTGGTGCAGGGCCGTGTCGAACAGGCTGACATCCATGTCGCAGCCCTGACCCGTGCGGTGCGCGCCCAGTACTGCAGACACCAGTCCCGTCGCCATCATGGAACCCGTCATGAAATCGACCATGGACAGTCCAAAGCGCACGGGTGGGCCATCCGGCTCCCCGGTCACGGAACAGAACCCGGCCTCCGCCTGCATGAGATAATCATAGCCGGGCCAGGCCGCGCGGGAATTGTCCCGCCCATAGGCCGAAAGGTGCGCGCAGACGATCTTGGGGTTGATGGCTTTCAGGCTGGCATAGTCGATGCCGAGTTTGGCCGGCAGATCGCCACGGAGGTTATTGCTGACCGCGTCCGCCGTCTTCACCAGCTCTTGGAAGGCGGCCTTGCCCTCGTCATCCTTCAGGTCGAGCGAGAGCGATTTCTTATTGCGGTTGAAGGTCTGGAAGAACTGGCTGTCCGTGTCGCCGATCCTGTGCGGTGAGACGAAGCGCGATACGTCCCCGCTCGTGCCGGGGTTCTCGATCTTGATGACTTCCGCACCGAGATCGGCAAGGAGTTGGGTGCCGTAGGGGCCCGCGCCGTATTGCTCGACCGCGATGATGCGGATGCCGGAAAGGGGAAGGTGTGTCATGCAGTTTCCGTCAGTTTATCTACGAGCTTTGATATCGACTCTACAAAATTGAACCGGGATTTCGGCACTTTGTAAGAGTTTTGGCGCTCCAGCTTAATGCCGCCTGCGTTCGCCTTTGTGTGTTTCACTGGGTTCCCATCTGAGATGTCTACGCCACCTAAACCAATGGGTTTCCCCATCCAGTAGAACCCATGGAAATCAAGCGAGTCACTATCGACCTCCATAACAATTATGCAGCCATCTGGTTTCTCACCAATATTTCCATTCGCTCCCAACCTCCAAGGCCGCCCCGTAAGTCGAGACTTTAATTGGATGTGACGCGTACCTTGAGGAACATCCAACACCACATCGAAGCCGGAAGCATCGATATCGCTGTGAAGGATGTCAATGCGGTGCTCCCCTCGCTTCCAAAACTCTTGCAAGATCGCACCAGTAAGAAGCGCTTCGAGGGTCTTCTCCCGCCTTGACGAGTAGAGATAGTGAGCGGCGTCTTTCAACGTCCTAGATCTTGTTCCGCGCGATCTGTTGCTTGGCGATGATGATGCGTTGCATCTCATTGGTGCCCTCGCCGATGCACATAAGGGGCGCTTCGCGGAAGAGGCGTTCGACAGGGTATTCCTTGGAGTAGGAATAGCCGCCATGGATGCGCATAGCCTCCAGGCTGTTCTCGGTCGCCATTTCGGAGGCGAAATATTTGGCCATGCCCGCTTCCATGTCGCAGCGCTCGCCGCGGTCATAAGCTTCGGCGGCGTGGAGACACATAAGCTCGGACGCTTTGGTCTTGGTCGCCATTTCGCCAAGCTTGAGCTGGATGGCCTGATGATCGGCGATGGGCTTGCCAAAGGTGTGGCGCTCCTGCGCATAGCGGGTGGATTCCTCCAGCGCGCGGCGGCTGATGCCGACGGCACGCGCGGAGATATTGATACGGCCAAGTTCCAGCCCGCCGACGGCCATGTAGAAGCCTTGGCCCTCCTCGCCGCCGATGAGATGACGCTTTGCATCGAGTGTGTAGTCGTCGAAAAAGAGTTCGCCGGAGTCGATGCCCTTATAGGCGAGCTTGTCCATCTTGTTGCCGGTGGTGAAACCGTCATAGGCCTTGCCTGTATCGGGATCGACCTTGGGCGCGATCAGCATGGACATGCCCTTATAGCGCGGGTCGGCATTCGGGTCGGTCTTGACCATCAGCGCGACCGCCCCGCCCATAAGACCGTTGGAAATCCAGGTCTTGGAGCCGTTGACGACATAGTCGTCGCCCTGGCGCATGGCGACCGTCTTGATAGCCTGCAGGTCCGTGCCGGCATTGGGTTCGGTCAGGCCGAGGCCGCCGCGGATCTCGCCGGAGGTGAATTTCGGGAGCCAGTACTCCTTCTGGAAATCCGTGCCGTATTTTTCGACCACGGTCGCCATCATCAGGTGGGAATTGAAAATCCCCGTCAGGCTCATCCATTCCTGGGCGATGCGCATGACAATCTTGGCATATAGCGTGGCCGACAAACCCAGCCCGCCATATTCCGGCGAGATGGTCGCGCCGAACAGGCCGAAGGATTTCATGTCCTCGACGAATTCATGCGGATATTCGTCCGCATGCTCCATCTCCATGACGCGGTCGCGCACTTTTTCGCGGCACCACCGGTCGATGGTGTCGAGCATCATGGCTTCGTCTTCAGCGGTGAAGGCGGAATGATCGGGAATGGCGTTCATGGCGGCGGACTCCGGAAGGTTTTGACCCTGATAAGAGGATTTCGCGGGGACGGGCATGACCGAGCGCAAACCGGACTGCGACGCTTCGTCGAATTGTTCAGTAATTGCCGACCTTGTCCTCGACCGCATTGCCGCGGGAGGGGATGAGCATGTTGCGCTTGAACGTGCAGACCATGGTGCCGTCCTGATTGTAACCGCGCGTGACGATGGTTACGATGCCGTCGCCGGGGCGCGACTTGCTCTCGCGCTTGGCGAGAACTTCGGACTCACCCATGATTGTATCGCCGGCAAAGACAGGAGCGGTGAACTTCACCTCGTCCATACCGAGATTGGCGATAGCTTTCTGGGAGCAGTCGGTGACGCTCATCCCGATGAGGAGCGCGAGCGTGTAGGGGCTGACGACCAGATTGCGCTTGAACTCGCTGGCCTTGGCGAATTCGGCGTCGAAATGCATGGGGTGTGTGTTCATCGTCATCAGCGTGAACATGTGGTTGTCGTATTCGGTGACGGTTTTGCCGGGACGGTGCTCATAGATATGGCCGACCTCGAAATCCTCGTAATAGCGCCCAAAAGTTTCGCGGAAGCGATTGGGGCCAACTTCCTTGACGGTTCCGACCATGATTATCTCCTGTCTTTGTCTATCCGGGCGCGAGCCATCACGCGCTGGGCAGCCCGCAACATCGGGGCTTCAATAAGTTTTCCGTTGTGCAGCGCCGCATTCCCGCCGGAGGCTTTGTAGGCCTCACTCAGTGCCTTTGCATCAGCGACCTCCGTCTCTTTTGGACGGTAAGCGGCGTGAATGGCAGCGATCTGCTTGGGGTGGATCGCCGAGCGGGAGTGAATGCCAATCCCGGCCACGCGGCGCGTATCGGCCTCGCCGCCCTCGACATTGTGGACATCGAGCCAGGGTACGTCGAAGACGGGCACGTCGAAAGCCGCGGAGCATGCCGCCAGATGGCTGCGCGCATAGTGGAAGGCCTCGAACGTCATGGGCACGCCCAGATCGGCGGAGTAATCCCCGCCCCCGAACAGGGCCATCCGCACACGCCAATGGGAGAGGATGGCGGCTGCGTTCAATATGGCCAGACCGGACTCGATCACGGGTATGAGCGGGAGGTCGCTTTCGATGCTGTCGAGCCCTGCGAGCGTGTCGACCTTGGGCACCATGAGAAATGGCAGATCCAGCCCGGCGAGAGCCGCCAGATCGGAGCCGATTTCGGACGTGCCGGGAGCATTGATGCGGAGGGAGACGTGGGTATGATGCGTGTCCTTGAGAAAAGCGATAGCGGCCTCGCGCGCCTCTGTCTTGGCGTCCGGCGCGACGGCGTCTTCAAGGTCGATGCAGACAAGATCCGCACCCGCGCCGCACGCCTTGTCGAAACGCTCGGGACGATTGCCTGGAACGAATAGGAGCGAGCGAGGAATCATATCGTGCTCGATTCTGATTTGACGTGTGCTGCGAAATGTTCGGCGATCTGCTCTCGCGTGGCGACCCAGACATCGTCATGCTTGGTGATATACTCCAGAATTTCATTCAGCGCGCCGATGCGGCCCGGCCGCCCGATGATCCGAAGGTGCAGACCAAGGCTCATCATCCGTGCGCCATGGGTGCGGGATTCCGCCAGCAGCGTGTCGAATGTGCGCTTGGCGTAATCGACCCACATCCCGGTCGTGAAGCTGGGCGATAGCCAGAACTTCATGTCGTTGGAATCCACCGCATATGGCAGCACGACGATCGGGCCGTTTTCCGTTACCTCCCAGCGGGGGAAGTCGTCGGAATAATCATCCATGTGATAGAGATAATCGAGTCCGGCGAGCGTTGTGCGCAAGTGATCCGTATGCAGATAGCGCGAGAGATAGCCTACGGGTGCGCGGCCACAGCTTTCCGCGATGGAGGCCGTTCCGCGCTGGACGAAGTCGCGCTCGTCTGCCTCGCTCATGTTGAAGGTAAACAGCCAACGATAGCCGTGATTGGCAGGTTCGTCCCCGCGCGCGGCAATGGCCTTTCCGAGCCAAGGCGCTTTTTCAAGTGCCTGCGCGCAGATCGTCCAGGTCGCGGGAATGCCGTATGTCTCCAGCCGCTCCAATATGCGCGGCGCCCCACGGTTGATGCCGTACTGGTAGCTCGATTCATTGCCGTGCACGCGGATCGGCGCCTTGATCGGGGGCAGCAATTCATCGACCGGTTCCGGCCCCTTGTCGCCCTGCAAAATCCCACGCTCGGCGCCTTCCTCGACGTTCACGACTAGCGAGAAGGCGAGCGTCTTGCCACCTGGCCATGTGAAATCTGAGGGCGCGGGATCAGGGGGAATATGCATCTAATGTGGTTCCTCGCCGCCTGACACATTCATGCTTTCGGCGGTGATGTATTTCGCCTCTTCCGAACACAGCCAGGCGACGGCGTTGGCGGTGTCTTCGGGGAGGCCCGGGCGGCCCATGGGGATGCGGGCGGCCATGGCTTTCAGGTAGTCCTCGACGCTGTCCGCGCCGGTGACTTCGGCAAAATATTCGTTCTGCCATGCGCCGAGGCCTGTGGTGACGTGGTTGGGACAGACATTGTTGACGGTGATGGCGTGCGAGCCGAGTTCTGTCGCCGCCGAGCGCACCAGGCCGACAAGGCCGTGCTTGGAACTGGTATAGGCCTGGGCGTGGGGAAAGCCGGATTTCGCGGCCTGGCTCGCGACATTGACGATGCGTCCGCCAGTCCCGGCCGGCACCATGATTTCGGCAGCCGCCTTCAGCCCGAAAAACGCGCCCGTCAGGTTGACGTCGATCACGGCGCGCCAGTCCTGTTCGGTCACCTCCAGCAGGGGCTTCATGATGTAGCCGATGCCCGCATTATTTACCCAGATATCCAGAGAGCCATGGGTATCGACCGCATGGTTTGCCAGTGCGCGGGCTTCGGACAGGTCGCGCACGTCGCAGGTCTTAGTGCTGGCCTTTACGCCCAATGCACGCATGTCCGAGGCAATGGATTCCATCTCCTCGGTCGTGCCGATATGAGCCTCTCCGGTCGCGGCGTCGCGGGACTCGCCGATGTCGGAGATGACGATGTTCGCCCCGTCTTCGGCCAGGCGCTTGGCGATGGCCTCGCCCAGACCGCCGCGGCGGCCCGAGCCCGTGATGACGGCGGTCTTGCCCGCGAGCTTCACTTGACGGGACTCGTATTGATAAAGGCGATGTCCTTGGCCATCTCGGTTTGGAAGGTATTGGCAATGGCCGTCATGGCTTCCGTTCCAGCCTCCTCACCAAAGCGATCCATGTCGTTAATGTCGAGTACTTCGAAATATTCATAGGGTGCGGGGTCGTCGGAGAACAACAGGCCCTCGGAGCGGAAGACTTCGAAGCGGTCCACGGAGCCGAGGCCGTTAACACCGGGAATGTCCGTGGATGTGGCCCAGGCCTCGTAATCCTCGCGGCTGACGCCGTCCTTGAGGTTGAACAGGACGAGGATGCGCTGACTCATGGAAACTCTCTTGTCGTGAAGGGTTGGTCTCTCGTTATCACTGTGCGGGCGGCGAGCAAGTTGAGGATTATCAAGCCCCGCAGGGCCAGTACCCATTAGAAGAGGTTCATGACCCATACAGCTTATGACGGCCCGCCCGATTACCGCCTTGTCGGTGAGCACGGCATGTTTCCCCAAACGTCCCATGACGAAAAGGCGCGGTTCAATTTTCTGGCGCATCTGAACCGTCACCTCGCCTCGCGCGTCTTGCCGGGCGTAAAGCAGGCCTATGACGCACGGGTAGCGCCCAAGATCACGCCGCGCACGCGCCATGACGTGCGTAAGGCATTGCTCGAAGACCCGCTCTTTCAACATTGGTCGGCGCAGCGCCGCAACACCATGGAATTGCGCCAACAGGCCGGACGCTGGGTGACGATTCGGCAAGGCGAGGCGCTGAATGCGAAGGCGAAAGTCCTGACGGATGGCGACCCCCGGCTGTCGCTTGATCCTGATCTGGTCATCCCGAACTACCTTGCGAAGATCGACCATCACTGCATGCCGGGATCCTATCACGACGAGCTGGTGCCTGGTGATGTGACGGGCGCGGCCAATTACGATTGCGGTATCTTTGTCACCACCGGCGGCGGGCTTGGGCGTTTCAATGATGGCGGCGGCCATGCGGTCGTGCGCTGGATGAAGATGAACCGGCCGGATTTCGCGCCAAAACGTATCCTCGATATCGGCGGCGGGCTCGGCCAGAACGTCATACCTATCGCGCAGGCCTATCCCGATGCGGAGGTCGTCTGCGTGGATACGGGCGCGCCCGTCCTGCGCTATGGTCTGGCGCGGGCCAAGGAGATGGGCGTGGACAATGTCCGCTTTGTGCAGGCCAATGCCGAGAACCTGTCCATGTTTCCGGACGGACATTTCGACTGGGTGCAATCGACCATGTTCCTGCATGAAACCAGCGTGAAGGCCATGCCGCGGATCATGGCCGAGAGCCACCGCCTGCTGGCGCCCGGTGGGATTGTCATCCATGTCGAGCAACCGCAGTATGCGGACGACATGCCGCTATTCGACCAAGCCATGCGCGACTGGGACGCGTTCTACAATAACGAGCCGTTCTGGACGAAGATGCACGAGCTCGACCTCGATCACTGGATGATGGAGGCGGGCTTCGCCAAGGATGAGCTGTTGCACGGGGGTGTGGCCGCGGTCGTGGATGCGGAGCTGTTTCCCGAGCACGCAAATGACGATGTCGAGGATTTCGGGCGCAAGGCCGCTTGGCACATTGTCGGCGGCGAAAAGCGCGCGGCATGAATCAACCTCTTGATCCGCTGAGCCTTGCCGGGGCCAAGCCCAAGGGCAAACGACCGTTTTTCCTAAAAGATCCGGATGTGGAACGCGTCATGGCGATCACCATGGCGGTGGCGCAGGAACTGGCGGTGATGCGGGAGCGACTGGATACGGTGGAACGCTTGCTGGAGACCAAAGGCATTAGCCGCGAGGAGATCGAGGCGTTTCAGCCGACGCCGGAACAGGCGGATGATCGCGGACGCTGGATGCAGGAATACCTGGCGCGCATTATGCGCATCTACCAGCAGGATATAGAGGCGCTGTCGCGACCCGACGAGCCGTCTTCCGAAGATGTCGGCAACGAGCTGGCACGCGGGTGATCTCACGGCGCTTCATAGATGGGCCGTTCGGTCAGGTGCATGTGCGGCTTGCGGGCATGGATCGTGGAGGGATTCCACTCATCTGCCTTCATCAAAGCCCCAAGAGTTCACGCGAATTCGTCAAGATTATGGGGACGCTCGGCAAAAGCCGCCCCGTCATCGCCATCGACAATCCCGGCCATGGCGAGAGTGATCTACCCGACTCCATCGAGGAAGCGTCCATCGAGACTTATGCGCGCTCGGCCTGGGCGGTGGTGGATGCGCTGGGGCTGAATACGGTCGATCTGCTCGGACATCATACGGGCGCGAAGGTGGCCGTGGAGATGGCGTGGCAGCGCGGGAAGTCCGTGCGCCGTATCGTCATGGTCAGCGCGCTGATTCTGACCGAGGAGGAGAGGCAGGGCTTCAAGGATCAATTCCAGCCCGTACCGCTGGACGAGGCAGGCACGCGCTTTGCGCAGATGTGGGAAAAATCCGTACACCATCGCGGTAAGGGTGTGAGCCTTGAAGACCTCGCCGCGAGCTATGCGGAGAACCTGAGGGCGGGCGAAGCCTATGAGTGGGGCCATCACGCGGCGTTTGAATACACACCGACATTCGGTGAGCGCATCGGCAAGCTCGACCATCCGATGACGGTCATCAATCCGGGCGATATGCTCTATGACTATACGCCGCGCGTGATGGAGCGCATCCGCAACGGCACATTGGTTGATCGCCCGGAATGGGGGTTCGGCTTCATGGATGCGTTCACTGCGGATGCGGCAGCAGATGTCGAGGCGGCGCTGGATTAATCGAGGAGCTGGCCGAGCGGCAGCTCGGTGGTGAATTTCAGCTTCTCCATCGCAAAGCTTGCCGAGACGTCCGAGAGCCGGATGCGACTGATCAGGTTCTGGTAGACCCGGTCGTAATCGGCGACATTGCCAACCATGAGTTTCAGGATGTAGTCCACGTCGCCCGCGAGACGGTAGAATTCCACGATTTCGGGAATGGCATTGGCGGCGGCGGTGAAACTGTCCGACCAGGTTTTGGAATGATCATCCGTGCGCACGGCAATGAACACCGTCAGCGGCAAGCCGACCTTCTCGTTGTCGATCAGCGCGACACGGCGCTCGAGAATACCGGCCTCCTCCAGCCGCTTGACCCGCCGCCAACAGGTGTTGAGCGAGACCCCGATTTCTTCAGCGATGGAGTCGAGCGAGCGAGACGCATCGACCTGCAGAATTTCGAGGATGCGGATGTCGGTCTGTTGAAGTTTTTCGGTCATGAGCAAGAATATGACATAAACTACACCCGTTGTCTTATGATTGTCGAAATCCTGATGTAGTTTTCACCCCGCTCCGCAGACTATACTCGCAATATGTTAGATACCCTTTCCCCAGACACCCTTAACCAGAGCCGCGCACTTCCGAGCGGGTTCAACGCGTTGGAATCGCTTATCGGCAATACGCCGATGGTGGCCGTGCGGATAAAGGATCGGGGCGAGGTGCGGACGGTCCATGCGAAGCTGGAATATTTCAATCTGTCGGGCTCCATCAAGGATCGCATGGCGCTGGAAGTCTTGCGCTGTGCCTATCGGACGGGCGCGTTGCAGCCGGGCGACCTTATTGTGGAAGCGACATCGGGCAATGCGGGGATCGCGTTTTGCGCTTTGGGGCGTGCGCTGTGTCATCCCGTACGCATCTATATGCCGGACTGGATGAGCGCGGAGCGGATTGCCTTGATGCGTGGCTATGGCGCGGAGGTTGTGCTGGTCAGCCGCGAGGAAGATGGATTTCTCGGTTCTATCGCGATGGCGGAAGCGCTGGCGCGGGAACGCAATGACGTCTTCCTGCCGCGTCAATTCTCCAATCCCGATAATTGCCATGCCCACCAGAAAACGACCGGGCCGGAGATCGTGGCCCAGATGGGCGGCTGTCCTGACATGTTCGTGGCGGGCGTCGGCACGGGCGGCACGGTAACAGGTGTGGGGCGGGCCTTGCGCAATATCTGTCCGAAGTCGCGCATCCATCCGCTGGAGCCCGCAGAAAGCCCGACACTGTCCACGGGCTACAAGACCGGAAAGCACCGCATTCAAGGTGTGTCGGACGATTTCATTCCCGAAATCTGCGATCTGGCAAATATGGACGCCGTCGTCGCGGTCAATGACGGGGACGCAATTCTCATGGCGCAGGCGCTATCGGCGACTCTGGGACTAGGTGTGGGGATCAGCAGCGGAGCCAATCTGGTGGGGGCTATCAAACTCTTGCGGGAGCGGCCGGGTGCGAGCGTGGTGACAATCTTCTGCGACGACAACAAGAAGTACCTTACGACGGATTTGACAAAGGTCGAGCCGGTAGTGGAAGGTTATGTGAGCCCCGACATCGAGCTCTTGGATTTTTCCGTCCTCTAGGGAGCTGATGCCCAGCGGTGAGCCGTGCCCTTGGGCCGCCCCGCGCCGGGGCTCATGCCGTAGAGCGGCTCGCCCGGCAGACCTTCCTCCAGAAACCTCCGCGCCGCGATGAGCGCGTCGAGATCGACGCCCGTTTCAACGCCCATGGACTCGAACATATAGACGAGGTCTTCGGTCACGATATTGCCGGACGCGCCGGGAGATGCCGGGCAGCCGCCAAGGCCCGCTTGCGAGCTGTCGATGACGGTGATGCCTTCCTCAAAGGCGGCGAAGGCATTGGCGAGGCCGAGGCCGTAAGTGTTGTGGAGATGAACGGATTTCACGCGCTCCGCGCCCGCGACCTCGCGCGTACGGCGGACGAGATTGCGCACGGCGACGGGCGTGGCGTAGCCGACCGTGTCCGAGAGGCCGATTTCGTCCACGCCCGCCTCGACCAGACGCTTGGCCTGCGTGCCCTTGCCCGCCGCGGGTGGGCCGAAAAGTATGATGTTCACGCCGGCCCCCTACTTGTTCTTGGCGGATGCCCGGCGGCGCATGCGGGACTTCTTGATGAGCCCCTCATACTGGTGCGCAATCAGGTGCGACTGGATCTGGGCGACCGTGTCGAGCGTAACACTGACAATGATGAGCAGGCTCATACCGCCGATCAGCATGGCAACCGACAGTGGCAGGTTTCCGACCTGAGAGATGACCGCTTCA
>Ga0209303_1000189_pt1 | contig 57384 bp, 48 predicted proteins | sample SidtaG_3_FD_187449 | JGI IMG/M metagenome (GOLD analysis project Ga0209303, IMG submission 187449) | Marine algal microbial communities from Sidmouth, United Kingdom - Sidmouth_Asex1 metaG (SPAdes) (version 2) | ecosystem: Host-associated > Algae > Red algae > Unclassified | place: Sidmouth...
GAATTAGGGGATTTAGATTTGTGGTAAGTAAAAGTGTATTATTCCAGTTGTTTTGATGGCTAAAAGCTATGTCCAGTAAGCGATGCAGCCTTAGCGTGGTTTTCTGTACAGTTGCTACTCAAACCCCGCGATCGAGTTTACAAACTATCAAAGTGTCACCTTCTCTGATCTTATCCAGCAGCCTCTCTAGTTCGGGACGACTTTTTTTCGCTCCCGAAATTTTCTCTTCAAAAATTTCTTTGCACCCAGCATCTTTAAGAAGAGCGATCTGATTTTCCAAATTCTGGTCATTTGTACTAACGCGAGCGTAGCCAATTTTCAATTTCGCCTCCTCAGTCTGAAATATTGTTGCAAAACATAGTGCATAAATCATAAACTTTTGCGACTAATATATGCAACAGAAAAAGTTCAATAAAGCTCAATAAAATCGTGAGGGTAGAATTTGCTGCAAAACTTCTAACTTTTGCGACGCGATTGTCAGTACATTTTAGAAATAATCACCCAGCTTCTTTTAAAATCTGTTGATACTTATCCCTAGCTGCTTTGTATTTAACACTAGTGCCTTTGGTGATGCCCCAGACCTGGAGAATAGTTTTCTCTTGTGAAACTTTGTTCTGGAAATGCGATCGCAACACAGCTTCCCGCTCTTCGAGGGTTATAACATCGTTTTGAGGGCTGGTATTGGGCGATCTATTTAGTGTTAGGGCGGTGTTAGAAGTTTGATTTTGAGGTGTTGAAAGTGTTGTTCTTTCAATTTTTCTAGCCAACCTGTGTAAATCGCTTCCTGACTCCCGACACCGCTTGATGCCCTGCTCTAGTTTCGAGAGGTCGGGGACAGCGACGGGATAATATTTACCCCGCACATCAGCCAGACAGGGGCGTTTAGTATCGCGGTCGAAGTATTGCTGAATACGATTTCGATACTGGCGATCTCTAATTCCAGAGAGGGCATCGTAAGCAGCACCACCCAGATAGAATACAGAGAAGGCACTCCGCAGACCGCCCTCCCCTTCTATCCTCCACGCTCCCACTTCAAATTCCTGAGCCACTGCGAGGATTTTTAAACGATGTTTGCGTCCTCGTCTTAAAATCTTACGCAGCCAGTCAACCGAGAGGTCTCGGTCGAATTCAGCCTCCTTTTTACCAGCCAACCAGATGAGTTCCGCAGCAGTAGCGGGGTACTCTTCAATGACTCGAACCTCATCCCCGCCTATGTCTTGACCTGAACCGCGTAGCTTTGTTCTTTCCCGCAGGAGGGCTAAATCTTCCTTCATGGACTCTGCAATCTGCTTGAAGTCACCCCCACCCCCTACTACATTGAAGGTAGACCAATCATAGGGGGTCGCATCGCAGTCATAGATGGAGACTTGGGCATCGTTGAAATACCTTAGTATCAAGTACTTGGTTAGAAGGGATTTCCCCGAACCAGACTCACCGATTATTGCCGTGTGGGTCTCAGCCCTGACGCTGGCTAAAGGATAGAACTCCATTGGTGAAGTTTTCTCGACATGATTTCCATCATGCTCCAAATTCCAGCCGAGAACAGGTGAAAGACGGTAGGTGGGAAATTTACCAACCAGCCCACCCTTCTCAATCAGTCCCTTTCTAACCAATTCTTTGAGCGAAGCTAAGACAGTTTTTTGGTGCATTCCCAGGGCAGCAGAGACCTCAGCAGATTGAACTGGCAGAAAGACGCTACCGCCTAAGAAAGTGTTGAGATGGGCGAATAGCTTACCCTCGCGAGGCTGGAGAGGAATTTGTGAGAGAAGTTGCCAGCCTCTGCGTAAGTTCATGATTCGCTACTGTTCGGTTTTAGTTAAGGGTTAATAGATTACCCAAGAGAGACTATTGAATACCCAATTTTGCCCGAAAGAGGAAGCTAGAATAGAGATTGCCATCTTAATAGCTAGGCACATCTCGATAATTAGCTGAGGTATATATATAGTGGGCGAAGCCAAACGCCGAAGAAAACTAGACCCAAATTATGGTTCGTCAAATGTATTGAAGGATGCTTGCCAACACATTGACGACTTCTTATTACAACAAGCAGGATCAGATATAGAGACTGTGTTTTCTTTCTTTACCAATAAAGATCGGGGCTGTACCGCTATTGAGCTTGAGTTGTTACAAAGAGAAATACCTATTCGGTATCAAGGTAATAATTTTTCTATGTGGGTACTACCCCAAAAATATGCTCATCTACCAGCCGAAAAAGCGTTGAATCACTTTATTCCTATCAATGTAGGGTGTTCTACATAACTACATGTTAACTATACTTTATGTGTACATGTCATCATGTTTACATACACACATTGCTATATGTTGAGACTGGCAGATAACTCCTCAGACTCAACATACAATAACCAGTTGGATTTATTAGTCATTCATGCCTGTATGTATTCATGAAGATAAGTAGGCATATTTACAAGTAAACAGTTTGCTATTGCTACATAGTGACATGTCAGCATAGTTATATGTATACATGTCTACACTTAATTATGTATACATGTATTAGTTGTTGCATGTTGTTATGTTAGGTTGTGGAGATGTAAATTATGTGACATGTCTACATTCATGGACTATATTGTAGGCGACTTGAGCAGATGTTCAGGTGTAGAGATGTAGTAATGTATACATGTAAACATGATGACATGAAAATAATTTCAGTACTTTCTCAAAAAGGGGGCGCAGGAAAGACTACTTTGGTAGTTCATTTAGCTGTAGCTGCCAGTCTCGATGGCAAGTCAACGGCAGTAATCGATCTTGATGCTCAAGCGAATGCTGCCGAGTGGGGAGACTCCCGCGAACTTGATGAGCCAGCAGTAACTTCTGCTCAGGCTACCCGTCTACCAAAGATTCTAGAGGCTGCGAGAGGTGCTGGCGCGGATCTGGTCATTATCGATACTCCAGCAAGGTCTGAAAGTACGGCATTAGCAGCAGCCAAATGTGCCGACCTAGTTTTGATTCCCTGTCGCCCATCAGTTTTTGACCTCCAAGCTATCAGGATGACAGCAGATTTAACCAATTTGGTTAATGCTCCTACTCGCGTTGTAATTAATGCTGCCCAGTCCAGAGGAACAAGGGCAGATGAGGCAGAAGAAGCCTTGAAGAGCCTGGGGCTTAAGGTTTTGTCTCAGCGTTTGGGCGTTCGGAACGCTTTTAGCGATGCCATCGGATTAGGACAATCGGCTCAGGAGTTTGAACCGAAAGGCAAGGCAGCACAAGAATTTGCGGATCTCTACAAAATAATATGTAGCCATGCCGATATGTAGGCATGGCTACATGTATACATATCAACTTAACCAATTCACCTTATCTGAGAGTAAAAATGGCGAAACGGAATTCTCTGAAAAACGTAAACAGTAAGGGCTTGCAAGGGGCGATTGAAGATTCTGCTAAACCAGCACAAGTTGATAGCCCTTCTCCAGTCAAAACAGAATCAACTTCAGAAGCAGCGACCAAAAAAACTACCTCACCTCCAACAGCAGCCAAATCAAAAAAGCCACTATCTCGGATGAACACCAAAGCCATAACAGGTCACTTCGATCCGAATGTTTCTAAACAGCTTAAAATGTTGGCGGTTACTCAGGATAGTTCTATCCAGGAGCTACTCCGTGAAGCTATCAATGATTTATTCACCAAACATGGAAAGAACCCAATTGCCTAGAAACAGCCTGGTTGCTCCGTGATAAGGATATTTTTACCTACCTATGGTAGTAGTACTAGAGACGCTAAAGTCTTCTCATGTTCCAATCTGAGGGGTTTTAGCTAGGGTCTTTACTGTGGCTCAAAGTCTTTACTGTTAATTTATTGAGAAATTCTGTTTCCCATTTAGAGCAAATTCTTGGCTCGAACCAACAAGGACAGTCTTAGCGATCGCAAGAGTCGTAAGATGCTAAGGTCTCTCTTATATTATTTTTAAATATTTTCATTAGTTTTCAGCTTCTTTAGCAGCCCTGCAACTGCCTAATATCATTAGATAACTAACCCTTAAAACAGTGTTGTAGGTGCAGATTAACTCGATAGCTGGTGAAGATTAGCTCGATAGTCGGTGAAGATTAACTCGATAGCGGTGCAGATTAACTCGATAGCTGGTGCAGATTAACTCGATAGTCGGTGAAGATTAACTCGATAGCTGGTGCAGATTAACTCGATACTTGAAGGAAGCTAGAAAGGGGTAATACGAGGCTAACTGAGAATTCTTGTTAGCCATGTGTTTTCTGTGAAAGTATTCTGAGGGACTGTTAGAACGCTATTGTGTTAGAAATACAGCAATGTCATCGCCATTCACCGATTTCCTGAAGGATAGGCGATAGGGAATTTTAAGACCCTTAATGGCGCGTTTGAAATATTTCATTTCTCGCGTATCAGCGCAGAGTGGTTGTAGCTTCTTGAGACTAATTTCCCATTTAGGACTAGCCCCCATACCCACTCGAACAAGTTCTTTCAGCCTGATTTCAAGAGGATTGACGCTGGTAAGAATTCCATCATCGAGAGCTAGAACAGATTTTTGCTGCTCAAGATGGTCTCTAAAATCTTTGTGGAATACCATCTTAACTCTGTCTATTTGTCCCAGATCGTCATAGGTATAGCTGAAGCTAACTAAAGTTCCAGCAAATTTTTCATTCTTATTGAAGACATTTCCGCTGACGTGCATACCTGAGAGGCGTTTTAGAGCTGACTCTAGATTCTTGTAATTCTTACTACTCGTTGCCTTTCCCATTACCTTCAGTAGTCTGTAGCGACTGGTCACAAGTTCTTCTGGCATTACCCCAGTTTGACTAAGAATTCTCCTAGCATTGGAAATAGCCCAGCGAATAATATTTCCGTCCACTTGGTTGGGAACACCAAACATTCCTGAGATTTCAAACTTAACCGTGCCATCACTAGACTGATAGCGAATTGGTTCTGTCTGATAGCCCTGGCGAGCGTAACGAGTAGAAAATATGGGATACCGCATAAGACAGTGAGAATTGAGAATCTGAGTTAAATCTACGACCTGCGAACCCAGCTCGTTGGCAAGCTTGAGCTTCATCTGACGCTGGTCGTTTTCCTCACGTTCGGCTCTAAGCTCTAACTCTCTGGCTCTCTTCTTGAATTTTTCCATATCTGCTGCGGAGCTATGAGGAGTATTCCTCGTTGACACGACATCACGTTAGATACAGTAATTTCTCTAAAAGAAGTAGGTTTTTTCTAACTACGGAGTAACCCAAGTCACCGAACAGAATCAATATGTAGGTCAGAGGTTATGAGTCAGAGCCTTCCTTTATTTTTCGTTTGAGGGCGTTTCTTTCATCCATGACCGCATGACCTCGATCTTTAAGACACTGATAAGTGACGGAATCATGGAGATATTCGTGGGACTGATCCAAGATTCCTAGCAGCACCGCAGGATCTACATCAATCAAGTTAACCAGCTCAAACAAAGCACCTAGTTTAACCAGTTTATGAGTTCTGGCTTTTCGAGACCGCGCACGAAGTTTGGCTTTCTCTTGGGCATACTGAGCTTCTAGCTTCCGCTTTCTTTCAGCTAGCTTGTCTAGTTTTTGGGTGCTGGCATAGTTTCTAAGAGTCATTCACAATCCTTACACGGTGACATGTATACATGTCCAAATGTATGCCTATCTACATCGCTACACAACTACATGACGACTTTTTTTCATGCTAACTGTTCAACTTGTAGTAACTTCCACATAACTACATTTGAGTCTTAGGGCAGCACCCTCTCCAGTTCAAACCCACATGGAATATGGGTTTGCGCGATACCTACTTTCCTCGACATCCCCGTAGGGGATTAAGCATTTCCCAAGGGAAAGCTTCGAGGAAAGCGTATCGCGTTAGGGGAGACCCCTAAAACCCCAACTGAGTAATTGAGTTTCGGAATTTTAAACCTGTGGCAATATCTCATTTCCGAATAAAAGGTGGCTCAAAAGCCAAAGGAGCTAGTGGGAGAGAAAACTTCCGCTATCTCTGTCGTGAGGGGAAGTACCAGCAAAGAAATGACTTGGTTGAGGTAGTTCATCAAAACTATCCAGCCTGGGCAAAAGAAGATCCAAAACAGTTTTGGCAAGCTGCGGACATCTACGAAAGAGCCAATGCCAGGGTCTATACAGAGCTTGAAATTGCCCTACCTCGCGAACTCTCCCCAAGCCAACAGCTAAAACTGGTAAATGATTTCGCCCAGCAAGAAATTGGCGATCGCCATCCCTATACCCTAGCTATCCATTGCCCTCTAGCTCTTGATGGTGGCAGAAATCCACATTTTCATCTAATGATGACCGAGCGATCTCTTGCTGATGGTGTAGTCAGGGATAAAAAGACATTTTTCAAGCGAGCCAATTCTAAATACCCAGAGAGGGGAGGAGCAGCCAAAGATCCTGACTGGAACAGGAGAGAGAAAGTTAACGAGCTGAGAGCTTCTTGGGGACAGGCAGTTAATTTAAGTCTCAAACGGGCTGGGATTGATGCTGTTATCAACATGAAATCTTTGGCAGAACAGGGCATCGAGCGGATTCCAGAGCCAAAATTGGGGGCTGCTCAAACTGCCATGCTTAGGCAAGGGAAGCATAATGATAATACTCTGCTAGTTCAATCCCTGAGAACGATTCGTAACATTGAAGGTTCTCTAGGGGGAGTACAAAAAGAAATCAACCAAGAAATTCGTCATCTAGCCCAAGCAGTTGTCCATAATTCTCCGTTATTTATCCCAGCCAATGAAATTAAGTCTGAGGTAAGGGATAAGAAATTAGAACTCTATGAGAAACTGCGGGAAGTTGAATCTCAGCGATACAAACTGGGTCTGCTTCATACAGCTAGTGGTGGTGTATATCAGAAATCAGCAAATCCAGAGGTTAATCAGAAACGAGCAGAAGTAGAAAAACAGTTCTCAACACTCAACAACCAGCTAGCAAAGACTAAGATATTTGAGAAAAATCTCAGGCTATTGGGCGATATGCCGATTGCGATGGAGAAGGACAAACCAATATCCGATGAAGAATCTCTGTACGATCGCCCAGGTTTCATGCAGAAATTAGAAAAAGCCAAGCAGCAGCAAAAGGAACAGGAGCTTTCCAATCAGATGCAGCTCCAGCGCGAGCCACCACCATCTATGTCACCCCCTTAGAAGTAGATAGCTGGGAGAACTCGGTCATAACAGAATCGATACTCAGAATTTACTGAGTCGCTACTGAAGCCCAAAGCCGACCATGTTCTATCAAACTAAAAAGTCCCTGCATCTTTTACTGGTGGCAGTAGCGACAATGGTAGCGATCGCTTTGCTGTGGCATTTTGGAGTATCTCCCATTGAGCCATCGGCAGAATTCGGTGGAAGGTTTGCAGGGCTAACTTGCTTGATGTTCGGGGGGCTTCAGCACTATAAGTCTCGCACTTCAGGCGATACCATCACCAAAGGGACTCGGCTTGTTACTCCCAGAAAATTTAACTCGCTAGTAAAGGGTGACGGAATCGGCATTCCTTTTATAGCTCCAGGATGGGGGAGTAATTCAGACCAGAAGCCAGGTCTGATGAAGATTCGAGCCAGCGATCATAGTAGTCACATATCTGTAGTCGGTGATACTGGCACGGGTAAATCAGCCATCAGCCATACGCTAATAGGGCAGATTCGAGAAGAAGGTACTGACGCAGCGATTCTTTATGACCCATCTGGGGAGTACTATAAGCACTGGGGCAACCCTGACACAGACGTTTTGCTCTATCCATTTGCCAAAGACGCTGTGTATTGGAATCTTACGGATGAAATATCTTCTTCTTCCGATGCTCAAGCCCTAGCTAAATCATTCATTCCCGACAAAGCAGATGGAGCAGACAGCTTCTGGACTATCGCTCCCAGGAAAATTTTGGCTTTCCTGTTGATGGAGCTAAAGCGACAGAATCTATCAACTACCGATCTGATTCGTTGGATTGCCGATGGTGAATATCTGACAGAGCTGGTATCAGGTACAGCTTTAGAACCATTGATTGACCCTGGTGCAGCATCTCAACGAACAGGTGTACTAGCTAGTCTCTCATTAATTAGCGATGCGCTAGAATTACTCCCGCCGAACGACGGGCGAAAAATATTCTCCTTTCGAGCATGGGCGAAGGAGAGGAAGGAATTTATCTTCATTCCCACCGCAGGCACTAGAGAACGTGTAGCCATGCGTCCTCTAATATCAGCAATGCTCGATACTGCTTTCAACAGTTTGATGGAGAAAGTAGACGGTAGAGGATGTTTCATATTTGTGGATGAAATGCCTTCCCTGGCAAGACTACCTAGTCTTGAAACATCTCTATATGAGGGGCGAAAATACGGGATGAAGTTCTGTCTCGGATTTCAGGGGCGATCGCAGTTACAGGCACTTTATGGAAAATCTGCCGAAGCTATCATGAGTTCGAGTACCACTAAAATATTTCTTCGCACTAGTGAGTATGATGCAGCCGAGTGGTGCAGTAAAGGTATAGGCAAGCCAGAACGAAAGAAGAGTATTGAAACATTCAGCTCTAGTTTGCTGAGTAATGGTCGAGATTCTATTTCATCGCGAGAAGATTTAGCTACAGAATATCTGGTTATTCCCAATGAGGTGCAAGTGCTACCCAAGCTTCAGGGATACCTAGCCTACGATGGTTATGCCGTTAAGTTTCAGTTTCCTTACCCGAAGTTAACCGAGCAAAATAAGTTCCCAGAAACAGAGTAAGAGTGAGCTATGTAAGCCGTCAGAGCTATTATTTGCCAATAAAAAACTGGGCTATTGTAGCCCAGTGGATAAATTACTCAACGGCGATTACATTGACTGCCAGATGCCGTTACGCTGTACCAAATCGTCTTGTTTTTGTGTTTGCTTTTGCTCCTGCTGTTCCTGCTTAATTTCAGCCTTCTGTTTTTGACTTTCTATTTTTTCCTGAGCTTGTTCCTTAATATTGATGCGATGACTAGGATTTTTCATTATCTCCTTTGCCTGCTGGAGGAGTATCTCCTGATGCTTTTTTTCTGCCTGCTTAACCTCATTGAGTATACGTTCGGCAAACAGTGGACTTTTGGCGATTTCGTTGGCTAAAGCCACTTTCAATTTTATGACGTTGAGTTTTTGTGACTCATTTTCTTGGCTGGGATTGAGCTTGAGGTTGTTTGATTGCTTTACATCCTTAGTCTGATTTTCTTGTTTTGAACTAAAACTACGATCTAGAAAATCATGTAACTTGCTAACTGCTTCAGGAGTTTTCTGGAGGAAAGAGTTAACTTTATTTGCTAGATCTGGGCGTTGGTTATTGAGACTGTTGTAAAGGGGGATTTCATAGTTAAAGGGCTTTTTCTGAGTATCATCAACTGAGAATCGATAGTCCTTGATGCCCATGCGTTCGGTAAGTTTACTGTAGTCAGTCTCAAGATTTAACTTAACGCCCTTATAGCCTTCTCTAAATACATGAGAGAGACATAGCTGACCAGCCTCGTGAGCGTATTTAGAGTGCTTCTCAAAGTTCTTGAATTGGAAGCTGACTACTGGACTATCTCTTTGCTCGCGGGGTTTTATGAACTGATGCCTGGGATAAATTATATCGGCACTGCCAATACAGCGTTTTTTCCCTTTTTCATAAATTAGAATTCTCGTTTTGACTGGATCTATCTGTGAAATATCACTATCGAAAATATTGCCATTTTTGCTTTCCAACTTATTCGTCTTGTCTTCAACGTGTTCAATTCTGTCGCGGAAGTATTTAACGGTATGTTTGGCAAAATCAATAAACATAATAAGAATCGTGGTTTTTGAGGTGATGAAGGTAGAGTAGAAAAGAGCATCAGAGAAATTTGTGATGCTCTAGTTAGAAATGAAGCTGAAATTATTTCTGGTCTTCTTTTTCTTTTTCTTCTTTTTCTGGTTCGGTTTCTTCTGCGGCAGCTTCTAAGGCTGCAAAGTCTCCGAGGGAAGACGTGCCAGTGATGCGTCTGCCTTGTTCGTAGGAGGAGTCAATTCGTTCGGCTAAAACCTCTAAAATTTCTCCACAGTCTCCGTTTGGCTCGCTTTCAATTATTTGTTCGACGATGCTGAAGGACTCAGACATTAGTTCATCGCCGTGATTCATTGCTTGAAGATTAGCACCGAGACTTAAATAGGGCAGATTACTGACTAAATCAGTAGCATCCTTAGCTACCATCGAAGCCATAACGCGAGTGCTAACCTGACGTATTTTGTGCTTTAGTTCACCCACATTCTGTTGAACGGTTTCTTGGATGGCACTATCGGATGTCGGTTCTTCTTCTGGTTCGGTTTCTTCTTGGGCTGCATATCGCGTCTCAATTTCGTTCCAGCTAAGTCCTGCCTTCATTTCAGCCCTGACTTCAATTAGGTGTTGTACCTGTTCATCGGTAAATAATTTGACTCCTGGGTAGACAAAACCAGCAAGTTGGCGAACGTAAGAAATACCGAAACCAAGGGGTTTAATTAGATCGTTAAAGTTTTTCATTACAATAGTGGTAATTATTGATTGGATATATTTTTAGTCGTGTTTCTGGTTCTGAAGAACGTTTTCACCCCTTCTTGACTCCACCCCTGTTCAAATAATTGGCGAGCAAGGATGAAGTCTGTCAAAGTTTCTGGGGCATAAGTGCGGAGGCTAAGATCTGCACCTATGGCTTTTAACGTTCTTCTAGTGGTGGTAAGGGAAATCGAGAAGTGTTTGGATAGGTTCTGCTTGCTGATTCGCGAATAGGGGAAATCAGTCACCGTCTTGATAATTTCGCATGATGTTGTTTAAGTCACTGCTGTCTTTGTCGATTATTTTTTTCATAATTTGATAGGAGAGTTGGCGAATTTTGTATCTTTCAGGTTCTTTGTCATAGCCCTTCATGTAAGCTTCGTAGATACGATTGCTATCGAAGGCAGCCCTTAGTATTCGCATCCGTTCTGGATTGGAGAATAAGGGTGGGCGTTTAATTTGTTGGGCGGGACTGGCATCGAGGATTTGCTGCTCTTGAGCTAGATTCCGAAACCAATCCATTTGTCGTTCTATTTCTTCGGCTTCAATATGAATTCTTTGCACTCCTCCAAAGCAATTGGGGAGGGCAACATAGGCTTCTATTCCTGTTTGCTTGGAGGCTGGATTAAGTTCATAAATTGCTGCTGCTTCCAAATTGGGTTTTAGGTTGCGCTCGAATTTATAGTTGATACTGGTATCACTGAAGGATGGCGTGGCAGTGTACACGTTTTTCCCGCCCATTAAGTCGGAAATGAACTTGGTAGTTCTGGGGGAGCTACCGTTAAATATCCCAAACCCTGAACAGTTAGCCACCATGCTTTCAGCTTGCTTATCATAGAGCCTGTCTAAGTCTGTCATGTCTTGGAAAACCATAACCTGACGATATCCTGTCCCCCTTGCTAGAGTTACTAACTGAGGTAAAGCTTTGAGGTAGCCAAAGACTGGCAATTCATCGACAAACAGGGTGACAATGCGACTATTATCAGCACTTAAAGAGGTAATGGTGCTACCAACGAGCTTGAGGATAAAGTCGAGAATGGGCTGGTAAGTACCCATGAACTCAGTTGGGGCAAAAAAGATTGTCGACCTTGATGCTCCAGTAATGAGCTGGCGTACTGTAAGCAATCTTTGTGGGGCTTTGGTTCGGATGATGTATTCAACGTTGGCAGCAGCTTCAAGATGGGTTACTTGAGCCTTGATGGTGGCGTTGATAGAATTAGTAGTTTCTGGCATTTTGTCGCCCTTGGGCATATAGGCTTGAACTAAATCTTTACCGCGCTCTGTTTGCCTCATACATTCGATTATTCCCGCCATTCCACCAAGCCCAACGTCTACGATTTCTGGTAAACCGAAGTCTCGCCCTTTAGCCATTCTCAGTCCCAGAATCAGCATGGACGTTATTTGCGCTCCAGTGGTGGGAAAGAATTCGTTTGAACCTTTGCCCTTGGGAAACATCGCTTGGCTGAATTGTTCTATGGTCAATCGGGGCGATGTTGAATCATCGATTGTCCCGCCGATATTTATTGCTATAGAATCTCGATCTAAGCGGTCGATGCGGTACTTTCCGAAGTCCAGCCCATTCCTTCTGGCTAAGGCTTTGAGAGCTAATTGTTCTTCTGGGTTTTCTTTGGCTAGAAGATGCAGGAAGTATTTGGGCTTGGTGGTTTGGAGCTGAAAATAACTAAGTTGATGGCGATCGAATCCGCCTAAGTTTTTTCCTGAGCCAGTTTTGCCGATATAGCAGGTATGAAAATCTATATATGCATAAGGTACTAATCGATTTCCAATCAGTACGTACCCCTCCCCAGTTGGGTCTGGGGCGACAATTCGTCTACCAAGCCCTCGTTCCTTCTCTTCTTGAGCCTGTCTTTTAAATTCCTCCTTTCTTCTATTTTGTTCGTTTAGTTGTTGCCTGATGCGTCTGCTAAATCCTTCCATGTTTTAATTTGGGGTGATGTGACACAGCAGTAGATTTACACTGCTCTATCTGCTGCTGTGTCACACCAAGGATTTAGCTCGATGGCTTACTCTCTATTAATTCCAATGATCGGGCGTTTCATCAGATTTCCGATCGGACTTGACACCAGGGTTCTTCTTTTTTGATTTAGATTTTGGTGTAAATAGACTGATGACGTTCGTCCAAGGCATTATCCGCTCACGGGGCTTTCTTTGCTTACGTTGTTTCTCTGGTGTTTGGTTTAAACGTCTTTGGAGATAATAGTTGTAACGTATCCCAGATTTCGCCAGTTGAGCAGGAAGAATGATTGATGAGCCAACGGACATGGCAGTAGCAATATTGGCTATGGCAATCTTAGAGTATGGATGAGAAGCAAGAGTAAAAGGAAATCCCATCGCTTCAAAATCGGCACTTGCTATCAGTTGAGTAAAAAATGTGTGGGCAAGAGTGCCATAGCCGATTGTAATGAAGAAGCTTCCTAATACTAGGAGTGAATATTCAAATTCGCGTTTAGTCATGAGTTTGATAGTGATTAATTGATTTACTGCCAGGGAGATTGGTCTTGTGCCTGCTTTTCGTCTTCGTGCTTATGTCTTGCCATTGATATAGCTACAAATAAGGCACTTACTTCAAACAAACCTCCCGTACAGATAACGGCTGCCTGGTAATGGGTAATGGTCATAAAAACCAAGTCAACTTTTTTGTGTTTGAGACGACCATTATTCATGTCGCCAAATATGGATGCAGCCATGATGGTGGTCATGGAGGCGAATACAAGCCATGAAGCTGCCGAAAAACCTAATCCTGCTAAATTTTTCAAGCTATTGGTCAGACAAATCTTTTCCTGGTCTTTTTTAAGTGACATAATGAGTGATTGAATTTGTAGTCTGTACTGAAGGTCAACTGACCTCCAGTGCAGGTTTTCTTAAGAGCAAACGTCAGTTACGGTTCTGACCTTAGAGAACTTGATAAAGTCTTTGGAGATATCGGGAATGAGAATCCCGCCAGAACTTAAGTTAGAGAGAAGATAGTTATTAACTTCAGGTGGTAGATTACTACCAGGAGCGAGAATTCCCTCTAAAGCGTTGAGGGGGTGTTCATAACCGACATTTGTTTCTTTTACGGGGTAGAAAGTAACTGCACCAATTTGAGAATTACTTTGTTTTACCGCTTGGATAATCTCAATTGACTCCAAAGTGTAATAGGGAATCTCAACGACGGTAATAAAGTGGTAATCGACCTCACTAACTGGGGTTAGATCGAGAACCTTACCTCCGCTATCTTTAGCGATGACCGCCTGATTTTTATCAGATACTCTGATTTGGTTTGCATCCCTAACGAGAGTCTGGATGCGGATTTTGTCGGTATTAGAGAGAGTAAATATTGTGCTTTTGCCAGTTGACTTGTGACGCTCGACATAAGTTATCAGAGCTTCTAGGTATTCGGCATCGTGAACTGTAGTAGCATGGCTAGTTTGACACTTAATTTTGGAAATCGTGTTAGTGGCTTTTTTGTCAGAACAGCCATTTAAAAAACTTGTTGTTGCTATAACGGCTGTAGCAGTAGCAGTAACTAGTGGACGTATTTTCATTGGTTCATTTAGTGGGGGGTAATGTTTATGTATGCATAGCTTTGTTAGTAGCAAGCTTCACCCGACCAGCCTTTGGCAATGGCTATCTGTTGCTGCACGGGGGAGATATTTTCACGAGATGTAACGGCAGTACGAGACAGGTGTTCGTCGAGAAAATATTGGAGTGTTGATTCAGATGTTCCATAGAGGGAACTGGCTTGAGATCCAACTAGGCAATATTCAATCTCTGTCCGCTCGATTGGGTCTCGACCGAGACCCTTTTCATCAGCAATATGTTTTGCTATGGCAAGGATCGCGATATCTCTAGGCAAATTGGACATAGCCCATCTATAGATGTTGAGATCGGCTGTAAAAGTATAGGTATCTCCTGCTAGCCTGTTAAGAGTATCGGGTTCTATATATGCTCCAAAGGGTTTACAGTAGTTAACTAGGTTGTTTTGTGGAGACTTGAGATTACATTGTGCTAATTGAGTAAGACTAGAATGTGGATCGCTTCGCAGAGTTAGCTTGGGAGGAGATACATTGTATTCCTTAGCTGCTGATTTTGATAGCTTATGAAAGTCGCGGTTGATGTGAGCAGAAAGACTTTGCTTCCCTATATTTTCAGCAATACTGAGAATAAGAACTGGTGATGTAAGGGTTAGAAGCCCGAAAAATAGTCCGAAAAATGCAGCGATTTCTTTGCCGATGTTTTTTGAGTCTTTAGGAGACCTTTCTTTTGTTTTGTCAATTTGATTTGTTGTCATGATTAATATTTGAGAATTTGAATTACTTAGTTTTTTCTTTGAGCCGAAATTGATGGGGGTTACGGATGTATTCGTTGAATTCTCTTTCAGTCTTAATCTTGTTTGCGTGGCGCAATAGATCGTGGCGCGAAGCGTGAACCATTTTGATAAAATTCACGAAGGGAAAAGACAAACCACTGAAGTAACTGCCCACTAATGTCAGAAAACCTAGAGCCAGTAAGAAAAAGATCAAGGCGGAAAGATTGAGCTGCACTAGAGCAGACAAGGCTGATATCGCTAAAACTGCTATAAGGTGAACTAAGAGAAATTTGGTCAGAGGAGCAACTATCTGAGTCCAGGTCAGGGATCTGTAAACTCCATTTATCGTCCAATCCCAGAAGCCTTGACAGTGTTGTTCGGCAAAGACGATTACTATTTCTGAGAGATTCTTAATCGCTTCTTCGGAAGCTCTAGCCCAGTCTGCTATACAAACTGATAAAACCTTGAACATAACCCAGAAGTAGATTCCTATGGGGATTATTTCCCAGCTACTGACGTATACAGGTGGTTCGCCTACCCTGATTAATGAATCTCCAGCTATTCTGAGAAAGGGATTGAACAAATATGCCAGAATCAGCTTCAAGTAATGGGGTTGAAGCATAGCCCAGCGTATGGACGTAAATGTATCGTAGTATGGCTCGGTTGCCTCAATAACTGTCGGCAGAGCCAATGCTATTAGCCCATATACTGCTACAAATGAGCAGGCTAATAATAACGGCATTATCCGTATTAATGTGAAAGGCACGTAGCACCTCTTATAATGTGATTAGTTGGTAATTAAGAAAGCAAGGGTTGGTTGCAGCCAACCGCCTGCGGAACGTTCACGATCAAGCAGTTGCAGCTACTTTGGGAACGAAACCTTAATTCTTAATCTGGTTACACGTTGGAAAGCCAAGAGCGATCGCTGCTTGCTCGGAATACTTATATTGTTCGTATACGACCATTTGCATTAGTTTCTTGGCTTTTCGCGATCGGAATTTACGATGCTTGCGTTTTGAACGTTTGTTACTCATGATTTTGTTTGGTAAATGGGATAAGAGGATCGTTTAAGGAATTCAAGAGATCGTTGAGTGCGCGATCTCTTAATAATCGTTATCCTCTATTGGGATTTCCAAAATCAACTATTTTTTCAATGAGGCTGAAAGGCTTGAAAAATTAGGGTTAACTTGGTTTTGGGAAAGACTAAGTTTTAGGAAATGTGATTTCCTAAAACATTTCTTTACATATTGAAATATTTCAAAGAGGCATGGCGAAAGAAAAAACCTTAGTTCCAATCAACCATCCTCTAAGAGCTTCAAAAAGCGATGAACTTATCTCTTAGTCTGACACTCAAGTAAATAATTCAATAATTCATTAGATACTGGCTGCCAGCCAGAAGTTTCAATAGCTACTTCTCCACTACCACTAGGAACATCAGGAGCTATAGCAAGAATAGTGCTGTAGTAGTTACCCTTCTTTGAGTGATAAGCCGATCTAATAAGAAAAAACACGCCTGTCATCCATTTTCTTGATACAGGATAATTATGCTTTTCTCGCAACGATTGATAAAGTCGTGCAATTAAAGGCGAGCCTGTCTTTACATCCAACTTGCCGATTTGATGATAGGTGTTATACCCATTACCTCGATTAACATGTTGTAGTGAATCATTAGTGACTTTATTACGATGGTCTATCGTAGTAGCCATGAGGAAATCACCAGAAAAACCTTTATTTAGGTAGCAACTAAATAAAGCTGTTCTTTGGTGGGTTTTCGTCATCACTATATAATTTGGCTGTGAGCCAATATGAAGTGTGAAAAGTGGATGTTCTGGGCGTTCTAAATCAAAAATAGTCTTAATAGCATGAGATCCAGACATTATATGTTTTCTTCCAATAGCGATAGTTCGCTTAGTGAATAAACGTATTCGCTAAACGAACCATCGCTACGGAGGACTAACGTTTTTCTTACAACCTTCTACCCATTCGCCAATACCACAACCATATTTAACAAATCTGCAAAAGTTAAACAATAGTTATAAGGACGAAGCGTCAAACTAGCGACTGCTATTCTAGACGGTATGTTTCAAAAGCAGAGATAGATAACATCTAAATATCCACGGGTTAGGAGAATGAAGGATAACGATGGGAGATTTTTCTAGAGGTCCAAAGGGGAGAAAAAATGCGGTTGGAATTTTTTCTGCTCTATGTGATTTTCACGATGAATTGTTAAACGGTTATTCCTTCAAAAACAGTTTGAGAGCTTTCTCCAAGTCAATTGAAACCAAGGAAAAAAAAACACCTTATTTCAATGTTAAAGCTAGATACCCAGACCTGATCAAGTTAGTTTTTAAACATACATCAGAGGATTTAAACCTTTCACACTATCAGCTTTATGACGCTCTCAGAGCACTAGAGAAATACAAGGTTATTAAGTTCAAGGTGGCTTTAGAAACAGGACAAGCAGAAAAGGAGTTTGATGTACTGCGTAAATACGGGGGAGATAGAAGAGCTGAGAATATAAACTGCCTAATCAAAACGTGGAATAAAAATAGCCCCTCCTTAAATGACAACGATGGACTAATTCCTCCTACTTCGTTATCAAAAAAGGAAAATAAAGGCGTTAAACATAAGAGTGAAGAGGCAAACAATAGGTCTCTCCAATCAGCCAAACAAATAATGTATTGGCTAGATATAATTAGAGACTACCAAACACGAAACACTCATTTTTTAATTACCTCAAATAGGCTTAAAGAAGATTTCCAATGGGATAAATTGCCCCTTGTTGATTTAGGCTTAGTAAAGCTCAAGCAGAAAAACAGAAATGATGTCGAACGTGTAAGTAAAGACGTTGATTTCCCTAAAAATGCTGAAGTTGTTAAAAAGTATGAACATCAAGCCTTCTTGGAAGAAGTACTAGAGCAAGGCAAAACACCAAAAAGAGAAGGCAAAAGTATAATCATCGGCGAACCAGGCGCGGGTAAAACTACTTTACTGCAACAAATTCATAGAGTAATTCTAGATCGAAGTTGGGGATATCCTATTTGGATATCTCTCAAAGAACTTGACGCTATTAATCAAAAAAACGATGGCAAAACACTGCTAGATTTTATTTATAATAAGTGGCTCGGATATGTCCTCAACGATTCATTCTTAACTGCTTCTGGAAAGGAACGTTTAGAAGAAGCACAAGAGTCTTTAGAAGCTCTATTTCGTAATGAAACAAAAAAAATATGGCTGTTACTTGATGGTTTAGATGAGATGACAGTTACGGGAGTGCAATCCTCTTTTTCTGCTATCCAAAAGCAACTTGATAATCTAAAAGAACTATCTCCTTATCGTATTATACTAACTTGTCGTCAAAATCTTTGGAACTCCTATGACAACAATGACCTGAGAGGCTTTGATACATTCTATATTCAAAAATTCAATCTCGAACAGGTTCGGCAGTTTATCGAGAACTGGTTTAGTTTATCTGACAAAGTTAAATATGGTTATGAGTTAATTCAAAAACTTGAAAACACTCAAAATCAAAATCTCAAATATTTAGTTAGTAATCCTTTATTAGTAACAATGTTGTGTATTGTCTATGAAAAAGATTATGAAAATAGAGATGCACTACCAAAAACCAGAGCTGAACTATATTACAGTTTTATTCCCCATTACTATAGGTGGAAGAAGGAAGAATTTGAGATTACTGAGGATGATAGAAAGTTCATAGAAGATAAAGTTCTACCTAAGATAGCTCTTTGGAATTTTGAGAATAGTTCTTCGCTCTATCTTTTCTCAGAAAATGAGCTTAAAAAGCTTCTACGAAAAGAATTTAGTTGGTCAAATTCAGACTTGAACAGTTGGTTGAAAAAACTAGAAAATACGTGGTTGCAAAGAGTTGGTTTTACCAAAGAAGATACAACTCAAGCAGCTTATAGCTTCTTTCATCTCACTTTTCAAGAGTATTTCGCAGCTAAGGGGATTGATGATTGGGATTTCTTTATCCCACGAAACCATATCAATAAGCCAGTAAGTAATAAACAATATCGTATTTTTGATGAGAAGTGGCTTGAAGTAATCTTATTTTGGGTTGGCAGGAGAAATATAGATCCATCAGAAAAGGAGCAGTTTATTGAAGCCTTGTTTTATTTCGATGATGGGATAAAGTCAGAGGTTTACCAAAAATACACTGATGGGGCATTGCTGATTTCTGGTTATTGTACTGGAGAATTTGAATCAAAATTAAATTACGAAATCTGTAAAAAAGTCTTTTACAACCTAAGGTTTCGAGGAGATAAATTTGAAGCATACAATAAATATATCAGTCCTTTAAATCGACAAATTGGCATCGCAGTTTCAATTGAACTGGTCAAGGATAAAAACATTGATTTAGGTCTTCGTCGTACCGCAGTAGAGAGGTTAGAGCGGATAGCATCTGGGGATTCTACTGCTATCGAAGCACTCATTGAAGTTCTTAAGGATGAAGAGGAAGAGACTAATATATGTTTTATTTCCACCGTAGAAGAATGTTTGGGTCGGCTCGCACCTGGGAATTCTACTGCTATCGAAGCACCCATTCAAATTCTCAAGGATGAAAAAACTAATGTACAGGTTCGTCTGAGCGCAGCAGAGAGTTTGGGTCGGCTTGCACCTGGGAATTCTACTGCTATCGAAGCACTCATTCAAATCCTCAAGGATGAGAAGATTGATTTAGGTCTTCGTCGTACCGCAGCATGGAGTCTGGGCTGGACAGCACCTGGGAATTCTGCTGCTATCGAAGCACTCATTCAAATCCTCAAGGATGAGAAGATTGGTGTAGGTCTTCGTCGTACCGCAGCAGAGAGTTTGGGTCGGCTCGCACCTGGAAATTCTGCTGCTATCGAAGCACTCATTCAAATCCTCAAGGATGAGAAGATTGGTGTAGGTCTTCGTCGTACCGCAGCAGAGAGTTTGAGTCGGCTCGCACCTGGGAATTCTACTGCTATCGAAGCACTCATTCAAATTCTTATGGATGAGAAGACTGATGTTGATCTTCGTACAAATGCAGCAGTTAGTTTGGGTCGGCTTGCACCTGGGAATTTTACTGCTATCGAAGCACTCATTCAAATCCTCAAGGATGAGAAAATTGACATATATTATCGTAAACACGCAGCAGAGAGTTTGGCTGAAATAGACAAGTTAACTTATCCTAATTTCTATGATATTTGGTATTGCCAAAAACTTGAAAAGCTTGAAAAAACTGCAAATAATACGTTTCTTAAGTTAAATACAACAGAACAAGTATATCCCTTGCGCTTTAGGTCTTATCAACTTACAGATGAAACAAGCAACGAGATAATTGTTCAACAAATTCACAATCAAATTTATAAAAGCTATAGAACTGAACTTGATGATTACTTAGAACCAACTATATCAAAAATTACTACATGGAGCGATCTAGATACTTGGCTATTAAATCTCAATATACAGCTCCCACAAAGACATTTAGCATTAATTCTAGAAAACTGCGAGCCTAACCCCAATCTGATCGATGTTCTCGAAAAAATAGGAAGCAGCGTTCATATTTGTTGTATTACAGACAAAATTATTAAATCGTCTGTAATTTCTACTATTTCTCCACAGTCATCAGATTTACAAAGTGCAGTAGATAATTGGTTAATTAAACTAAATGACAATTAGAACACTAATTTCATTACGGCTATAGTGTATGGCTCTGACTTTGAGATTGGCTGTTCTGTCCACCAATTTTAAGCGATCGCTCTTCCCACTGAGTCAATTGGCTCTTTACCCGTTCAGCTTCCCGATACTCCTTAGCCTCCAGCAAAATCTTCGACCAGTACTGAGAGTTCTTATGACTAAGTAAACCTACCGCTTCATAGCTTCGGACTAGAAATACATAGTCGGGTGTAATTTCATGCTTTTTCCGCAAGTGATCTAGTTCCAGGATGTATTGCTCTCTGTTAATCCTGTTCTTCCAGCGAAGGCGAAACAGCTCTTTCCGACAACAAATAATATCCCACTGTTCTTTCGATATTTTTCCAGTCGCATAGAGGCATAACATCTTGAAACTAATATAAGAGTTCTTTAGTTGCTTATGGTACGTCTGAATGCGCTTGATAGTCCTAGCAATGCGCCTTCTGATTCCAGCGAAATCAATCAGTCTATGCCCTGGATAATTCAACCGCAGACGGGATTTGACCCTAGATGGTCTGGTGTAGGTGCGCGCAAAGTCACGGGCGATCGCCTGAGCCTCTTTATATGTACCCTTGGACTGCTCTAGAATCTTGGATTCTAGGAAATTTCTGCTAAAACCTTTTTTGGGTTGAGTGGTTTGAAGTTCTGTCGCCAGCTTACTGTAGAACTGTTCCCGCTCCTTGGGGTTGGCGATTGTCCTCCTGGGCTGCTGTTTTGGCTCAGTTGGGGTGGTAGGGGTAGGAACTGATTGAACTGCCTGCACGGGGGGCTTAATAGCTTCTGGCGAGAGACTCTGGGCAAGTTCGGGGTGCTGCTGTTGGGGTGGTAGGGATTGGCTCTGCTTGGCTACTTCTGACCAGACAAACCCATGCTTTTCAGCTCGGCACTGCCAGTCTCTAATCGATTGCTCGTCGGCATAGTCGGAGTACTTTTTGAGTCTGGTTTTCTTGACCACTAAATCCACCTGTTTGGGAGTCATCGAAGGCTCGGCTACCTGGGAAATAACTTGAGACCTTTGGGAGAACTCATGTTCTAGTTCTCTTGAAATTCCTTTGATGCCGAATGTAGTGCCGATTTTTAGTTTGCGATCGTAAGTAGTCAGCCCAAGGTCATGTTCCGTTCTGTAGCGGAGATTGTTAATGAATGTCTGACCAATCGACATTCTTGCCTGATCTAGTGCCACCGTATCGATAGCTCCCCATTTTCCGCTTTTTCCCAGGGCGGTAGAGATGGCTAGACGGTGGGCGTGGAGCTGCATATCACCCCCCTTATTCTTTTCTGTGGGTCTGGCTACATGATGGATAAAGTCCGCCAGAATTACCTTAGCTGCTTCTTTAGTTACGCCATTCCTGCCTCTTCTGATAAAACAGTTCTGTTCAATAGCAGAAGTTGTATCATCGAGGGCATTTTTAAAAGCAGCTAATACCTTCTGCTTGGCTTCCTTAGTCGGAGCTAGGGCATGATAGATAGAGAATGATTTAGGCGCAGAAAAAGTCAAATCGATACAGCCAACGGGCTTATGAACTTTATGAGTAATTAGTGGGCGATATTTTTCTGCATTATCTGCCATTAATTCATTTGCTTTCTTCTTCGATATTACCTGTTTTACTTTAGTCTTGGGGTCAGTTAAGCAATAGTAAGTTCTCTCTTTATATATAGTTCTTAATTTATCCTCACCATCAATAGATAGACCGTTAACTAAATTAAGAAAAGCCTCATCTTGATAGACAATTTCTAGATTAGTAATCCCTAATTCGTCTGCTCCATTACCTTTGAATAACCCGTAGGCACTATGATTTTTAACATAGTAAGCTCCCTGCTCATTTTTGAGCATTTCGGTATAGTATTTTTCGCTGTCAATATTGACAAAATTGACTTTTAGCATGGCGGATAAGAAGAGGTGGAACGTAGTGAAAAACCTATATTTCACTCTGACTTCATTATCCCGCATCATGATCCTCATGATGCATATGTGTAGGAGAAACCTAGCGTATAAAATAAGGATCGTTAAAGATCTACTGTGTTACATGGATCGGCTAATTGTAACGATCTTTGAAGGTATTTAGATCGCAAACTATGTCGCGATATAGTTTGCGATCTTGTTAGATTCTTGAGGTTTAGATCGGCTTACCTTTTGCTATGTTTTGTTGATTCAAAGCAAAAAATAATAATGACATAAGTTTAAATATGAGATGTTATATTCTCATTTTTTGCGTTGTTTGTTCTTCTCAACTACTTCGCTTTCAATCATCTGCATAAATTCATCTGCTGATAGTTTTGATATTTTCCATAGTGTTATCAGTTTTTCAAGGCTAACGGCTTTCTTAGCATTTTCAAATTGGATGTATCCCTGAGTACTTGGGTAGCCCAACTGCTGCGCCATCTTGTAGCTACTTATCCCCATTTTCTCGCGTATTTTTCTAATAAAATTCATCAATAAATTCCTAAAAAGCTTGCACGGTTATATATATATGACTATACTTATCTTGTCAATTGGGAGTTAGTAAATGCCCAATTTGTTTATAGGTTTTCTCTAGTTTTACAGCTTAGTTTGAGTAGAAGAAATGAATATTAGAAGCGGTAAGAAGGTGCGCTAACACCCTCTTATCTAAGTTGTAATGCGATGTAGCTCTAAATGTTGAAAGCCAAAGCTACACCCAAAACTGCAAGGAAATTATGAGTAAAAGTAATGAAGAACTCAAGTCTAAAATCAACGAGCATGAAGCTGTAGAGTATGAAAAGTATTATGGGTTAGATGAATTACATGAAGCTGCCGAGCATGAAAATGCCCGAAGGATACGTGAGTATTGGGAGGGCGAGGAGGCAGAGGAAAGAAGTGAGCTTGCACGTCAGAAGTGTCTTTTGGAAGAGGAGATTGATGAGTGCTTGAGAAAATATATCGAACTTGAAGGAGTTCCTACCAATATTTATATGATTCGCGTTTGTATTGTTGATCTTGTTGCGAAAGTAATGATTCAATTCAATAATTCCAATAACAATTAGACTGACGAGTGCCTCTGAGATTGTAATCTCTTGGAGGCACTTAATTTGAGTAGATGAGATTGATATTTAGAAGCGATAGCAGGGTGCGCGAACACCCCACTATCTAAGTTGTAATGTGGTGCAGCTCGAAACTTGAAAGATAAAGCTGCACCCCAAACCGTAGGCAGATTATGAACAATCAAGAGAAAACACTCAAGCCAAGAATCTACGTGGCTTGTTTGGCTTCATACAACAGTGGATTCCTTCACGGCGACTGGATCGATGCAGACATGGGTGAGGAGGAAATACATGAGGAGATCGAAAAGATACTAAAAAGCTCGCCGATTGAAGATGCGGAAGAGTTTGCCATACATGACTACGATAACTTTTGGGAAGCGGAATTAGGCGAATATCCTGGGATAGAAACAGTTGCCAAGGTTGCGGAATTCCTCGCCGATCATGGACGACTGGGAGCGCGAGCTTTTGACTGCTGCAATCAGGATTTAGATGAAGCCAGAAAGATGATGGAAGAACAATATCTAGGGGAGTATACAAGCCTAGAGGAGTACGCCAGAGAGTATTTAGATGGTTGTGGTAACGTCCCTGACGATCTTGAATATTATTTCGACTACGAGCGTTACGGACGAGATTTAGAGATGGGCGGTAGTATTACCACCCTAGAAACAAGTTTTAGAGAGATTCACATCTTCATGGCGTGTTGATTGTAGGAGTGATAGGAGGGTGTTAACGCATCCTCCTATCTAATCTGTATATTGCTCCTTAGCTAAGAATTCGTATCACCGCAGCGTCCGAGATTCAATCCCGCGTTTAGTCATGCCAGCACTTTTTAACTCTTTCTTTTTCCTGCTCCTAAAAGAAATTAAAAAATTAGTAGTAACCGTAGTAGCTTTGACTGTGTAAAAACTGAGTAGTTATCAATGGCTTTTCAATGGGGAAAAGAGAGCGTAGCGACCGTACTGTTGAAAAGTTGTTGTTAACTACGATCCGAGCTTTGCTCGGCAGTTTTTGCATAGGCAAAGCTTTTCCTTGTCCTCGCTGCTTTATTCTAGTTTTTTCCACATCTGGAAAGAGCGAAGCGACTGGAAGTTGTGGGAAAAGCTGGAAATAAAGTAGCTCTTCGATTTCACCTTTTACGTTGATGGAGATTCTTTGTCAGTGTCAATGCGAATGGGGGTTGCTTCTGTATTGGGTTGTCTTTTGACTAGTTTGGCATTTTTGAAGAATGCTTCGTCTAGTTCGGGGATATCTGAGAAATCAATGTTTTCATCTCTCATTTCCGCTAGTTTCTTTTCTCTCTCCTCATTCATGGGAGGTATTTCATCGCTGTGTTTGCGTACAGTAGTCATAGTGTTAATTCATTCTGGTTTTTCGCACCATACTCTATCCGTTTGGGAAAAAATACTAATGTATTGTCAATACCTTGCCTTAGCTGCTGATAAAAGTTATAACATTATCATCGCAATATTGCGATAGTAGTATAAGGAGCTTGTTGTGCCAGCGACCAAGATTGTTTTTTACCAAGAGCAAGAAGGGGGTGCTGTTCCCGTAGTGGATTGGTTGAATGAGTTAAAGCGTAAGAATCCCAAGGGTTTTCTTAATTGTGCTGCTCGCATAGATCGACTTGCTACTAATGGACATGAGCTACGAAGACCCGCAGCGGATTATCTGCGAGATGGTATTTATGAGTTAAGAGCCAAAGAGCGCAATGTCCAGTACCGAATCTTCTATTATTTTAACGGTAAGAATATTGCCGTGCTAAATCATTCGATAATAAAGAAGACTTCAGCAGTTCCCAAAAAGGATATTGAATTGGCGATTAAGAGAAAAGAGAAGTTTGAGCAAGACCCGAAGCGACATACTTACACAGGGAGATAACAATGATGGCTAGACAACCCACCTCTGACGGCATGGAAATCCTCGATCGCATGATTGGCGATGATGTTGAAATGCGCGAGATGTACGAACAGGCTAAAGTGAACGCTCATGTTGCCCAGTTAATCTACGATGCTCGTACTGAAGCTGGTCTTAGTCAGAAAGAACTGGCTGAGATGGTAGAGACTACTCAGTCGGTGATATCTCGATTAGAGGATGCTGATTATGATGGTCATTCCCTCTCGATGTTAAGACGAGTTGCTCAGGCACTAAACCGCGAGGTGAAGATTGATTTAGTTCCAGTTGTTCCTAGTTTGGAAAATGCCTCTCTTCCCCGTCCCTCAGCATAGATTTACGTTCCTCTGTCGGTATCGTAAAACGTTCGTTTGACGATACTCAGATCTATCCTTTTTTCTTGGGAATTAAATGACACTGCCTATTTTGGGCGCAAGCATTGGAAAACGGATGTTACATCGATTTCAGTTGTATTTTGACAGTGTTCATTATTGTGGTTTCATTAATCAAAGTTTAAAATAGCTCTTTGTTAATGAGTTTATGAAACTTGGTTACTACTTATGCTGCTTGGCTATTCCCGAATTAGTACAAATGACCAAAACTTCGACTTGCAGATCGATTCTCTGGAAAAACATGGATGCAAACGCTTCTATAAGGATACCGTCAGTGGGGCAAAGTCAAAACGTCCTGGTCTGGATGAGATGCTCAAGCAAGCTCGACCCAAGGATATCATTGTCATTTGGAAATTAGATCGGCTGGGGCGATCGCTCAAACACCTAGTCGATTTGGTAGCTGAATTGAATGAGCGTGATATCGGTCTAGTCAGCTTGAATGACCCTATCGACACTACTACGGCTCAAGGAAGACTGGTATTCAACATCTTTGCTTCTCTGGCTGAGTTTGAGCGGGAGATAATTCGCGAGCGTACCAATGCAGGTTTAGCTGCTGCTAGAGCCAGAGGCAGAACTGGGGGGCGGAAAGCTGGATTATCTGAAGAGGCAAAGCAGAAAGCCCGTATTGCTCAGTCCTACTATGAGGAAGGAATGGCAGTGAACCAGATTGCCAAGAACTTGAATATCTCTAAAGCTACGCTTTATCGATATTTGCGATTTCGTGGGGTAGAAATTGGTCTTAAACCAAGCTCTTAGTCAAAATCCGAACAAAAAAGTGTTATCCGATTGCCGTCATAAAGCATCGTAGATTTCTAACGATGTCTGCGAAATCAGAACATTAGAGACGCTTAAACTCGACCGCAGTTTCGTGTTTCGGGAAGACGCTCGCCCGAATTGTTAGTTCGATATGCAGTTAGAATAACTTCCCCTGATTCAGTTACTTGAACTCCTCTAGCTAGTTGAATTTTGCCTTGGGCTGTTTCTATAGGTGCGGGAATGGTTGAGGTGGTCGCGTTTTCGTTATTAGCTATGACATTGAGAGAATTCAGGGGTAATGCTGGATCGGGAACAATTCCACCTTTACCAGTAATATTCAGTCCATTCTTAGCTGCTGATTCGCGATCGCTACGACAGGCTTGAGCGTTGGTTTGATCCGTTTGAATTAAATTTCTAGGTAAATTGAGATCGGTTTGAATAACGCTAGTGTCAGGAGTATTAATATTTACAGTACCGTTAAAATCCGCACCTCTAGCAGAACTGGCATCAATATCATTAGTTCCATTTTGAGGTCTGGCGTTTCTTTCTTGAATGCCAAACAAAGACTCAGCAGTAATAGTAATATTACCCCCATTGCCTTGTAGCGCATTAGCGGTAATATCATTACCATTGCCCGACACTTGACTGGGGAACGAGATGATAAATTCGGAATGAATAGAAAGATTTCCCCCAGTAGCATCTCTAAAGGCACTGGCAGATATAAGACTGTTCTCTCTTAAGGTGATATTTTTAGCTATGTCTAAAGTAATAATTCCACCGTTTCCTCCGTTAGTAGCTGCTGTAATACTACCCTGGGTCAAATCTATGTCATCAGCGTTAATGTCCAGTATTCCTGCTCCTCCCGATGCAGTTGCGCTAACATTAATTTCCCCTCCATTACTAATACTTAATTGATTAGTGGTTAAGGTGGTACTTCCAGCAGTACCATTACTATCAGCACGAGAAAATATACTACTGGTAACGGGTTCACCACTAATTTCTCCAATACCAGTAATGTCTATCGAATCAGTTGCAGTAATATTCAGTTCGCCTCCAGTACCTCTTTGTGTATCTAACTCTATAACTCCCAATAGAGAACCCGCGCTAATTCGTCCCCCATCTCTAAGAATTATGCGGTTAACGTTAAGACTGGCATCCCCCCCATCGCCAAGGCTAAATGTATCCGCAGAAATCACTGCTCCTGATTCAATAGTCAAATTGTTTGTATCTAGAGTTAGACTTCCTCCTTTGCCTGTAGTAGTAACTATTTCCCCCGTGAGAGTTGCTTCGCCTGTATTCAAATCGGTGATAAATTCTTCATAGGACGGTTCTGCACTAATAAAGATTCCGCTCCTACCTTCCCCATCTAACTGGGCATTAGGAGAAGTTCCACTCAATTTAATTGAGTCAGCAATATTGAGCGTTAAGTTTCCACCATTGCCATTATTCAGAGCTGTTGTACCAATTTGCGCTCCATCGCTTATAGTTAGTTGCGAACCAGTAATAGTCACATCACCACCATTACCAGCAGAAGAAATGGGAACGTAGGGAGTTCCCACATTAGCAAAAATAGCACTAGGACTATTTATTTCCTCGTCGGGAAAAGTGCCATTTAACTCGATTGATTCTGCTGCACTAATGGTTATATCTCCACCATTGCCAGCCCCAAAGGTAGCAGTATTAATTTGCGCTCCATCATTTATAGTCAGATTGTTAGTGGTAATAGTTATGTTGCCACCTTCACCTTCACCATACTCAAAAACCTGACTGCCAATCGCGGGAACACCTCCTGTAACGAGAGAATTTTCCAATATTATATCCAACGCATTGATATTTATATCAATACCTCGAATATCTCCCCCCTCATTAGCACCACCAATCTGTGCGCCACCAGTAATGGTTAATTGAGAAGTATCAATATTGATGCTGCTTGTTTCGGCTATGGTATTACCAGAAACTTTACTAGATATGACTTCTGTAGCGGTATCTGCATCTAGTATTAGAGAATCGGTGGCATTTATAGTTATATTTCCTGCTTGTCCTTCAAAATTGGGATTGATGGCAACTTGACTGTTCTCGGTTAAACTTACATTCCGCCCCTGTATGTTGATGTCGGTAGTATTTGATCCACTAGTTGCGACTATGGCAGCAGCAGTAGAAAAACTGATATCTTGAAAACTATCTACATTTTCATAACTAAGATCGAATCCTTCCTCGGTAGAAGTTAGGTTAATAGTACTATTGTCTCCAACGCTTCCTAGTTCAATCCTTCCTCCTTCAGTAGTTAACAGACCGCCCTCAATCAATACCTCTCCACCTAATAAAGCTAGAGTTTTATCTTCTAATATACTTAGTCCGAGGAAAAGTTCGCCCGTATCATCTGTAGCGATAGACTGATTTACTATGTCCCCTGGATCGTCTCGAAAACCTAATCCTATCGGCGCATTCACCGTTAACAAAGGAGAATTCTCCAAGTCTGCTGCGCTAAACTCCCCATCTTCAAATAAAATGCTACTCGCGCTACTGCCATAAAAAGAACCGCCAATATCTAGTCTGGCATTTTCGCTAAAGATAATTCCTGCTGGATTAATTAAAAACAAATTTGCACTACCATTTGCCCGAATTAGACCATCGATATTAGAGATATTACCGCCTGTAACGCGACTGAAAATATTTGAGATACTATCTGCATTATCAAAGAAAGCTTGTTCGCCAGTTGAGACAGAGAAGTCTTGAAAGCTGTGAAATAAATTACTTCCTCTAGTTTGACCACCTGTAATTTCAGCAACGTTATCATTTATGGTGACTTGAGTATTAACTGTATTATCAGAAGTTACTTGTGCCAAAGCAGGACTTGCTAAAATAGCACTTCCTATAAAACAAGCGAAAGGTAAAGCAATCCTTGATTTCACGTTTTAAACCCCCCAAAATTGATAATTTAATACAGACTTATAGATTGTGGGATATAAACGTGCGTCATATTTATGTCCCACAAAGATTTAGTTTGATGTTGAAGACTATAGATTTTCTTCAAATACAAGAAAGTCTAGTCTGGTATACTCTGCTTCATTAGAAGTACCTTGAATCATTATTGTGTCGCCTGCTTCAAGATCGCCCAAACCAAAGGTAAATTCTCGACGAATATCTTCATTGGGAACGTCATTGTCAGGATTGTCGGCGTTTGGATTTTCATCCAATATAATTAAGTCGCCTCGACGTTCGCCATTAACCAAAACATCGATTGTTCCAGCCCCGTCATTTTCATCAAAGGTGCTGATAGTTAAATTATAGTCACCAGTAATATCAACTTGGTCTATATCTGAGCCAACTATAAGAGAAACTTCACCAGTTACATCTTCTCCCTGCGCAAGCGAACTATTACGCAACCCAATAAATTCACCTATGTCATTTGACTCTACTTCATAAGCCGAGTTGTCAAGATTTAAGTCTTCTGCTTCTATCAAAAGGGAATCGCCTGTAGTAGTAAGACTACCTGTTAGTAATTCAATTACTTCACGATTAAAGTCTATATCACCAGATTCAGCATTACTATTAAGTCCACTAAGGCGAGCAAAGGAAGCAAAGCTAAAAGGGCTAAGTGCTAAATCGTCGCTGTCTCCAACGATGTAGTCTATGTCATTAACCGCTGCATCTGGATCGATTTCAAAAACTAATAGCCCTGCCTCTTCAAGAAGTTGCTCGTCTTCTAGGGAATCAATAGTAGTAGTCTCTGTTACTCCTGGGGGTATAAATTGAAAACCTTCTTGATTAGTGTCTCGATCTACTATTGCTTGAAAAGGATCACTAGTGGAATTTGTATCTATTACAATTTGAAATCCATTCTCAATATTAGCATCGGCATCAACTAGAATCAGACTAAGCTCATATATGCCAAAGGCAGAAAGTTCTCCTCCAACAAAATTATATTCGATAGACGAATAAGTACCTCCAACAAAATTGGGGTCGGGAGAGTCTTCATTTTCTAATGTTATTTCAGACTTTTGTGTTACTAAGTCTAACGTTATGGGATTAAGAATATCGCTATTTTCATCTTGTCCAATTCGTATTTCTCCAGGATTGTTTCCAACATCAAGTCCAAATCCTAAAATCATACCCTCAAAATTTTGTATCGCATTGGGATAGATTCCCGAATTATTGTTGGAACTAGCATTTATATCTATTCGAGGAGTTTCTAATTCATCTGTCGCGAAAATGTCAAAACTATATTCAATAGATGTACCAGTAAATCGACTTACTCCAATTCTTACCATTGTTCGTACGTATAAAAATATTTTATCGTGTTTGTTTATGTAGTGTTTCATGAAAACTTCACATAACAGAAAATATTAATAGTTCTTTAAGAACATAATTAGAAACGAGTAGAGTTTAATTTAGTTAACTGTAAATCAAAGTGGATTAGACTAGTAGCAAATAATTGCCACCTATTTCGACTCAAACGCTTTTCGTATATTTGATGTGGCTACATGAGGATACGGTGATTTCTTCAAGTAGCCGAAAGCAATTTTTTAGAACTACATTACCAGTACAAAAGATGTCTCTAACCATTGCTGGGCTTCTTTATAGTGGCGGAATTGACGTTCGCTACGACGAAATTCAGGAGTGTGTACCATCCTTTTGCCATTCAACCATTTCGCCCCATGATGTTTGTGCAGTAGTTCGTGATAGAGAACTAATTCCACAACCATTTGCGGTACTTGGGGACTATCTAATGTCCGACTCATAACTACCCTGTCTCTAAGAGGTTCGTAATGTCCTAGTTTGCGATGGGTTAGAGTTTTATTCCAGGTTAAGCGGGGTTTTGCCATCTCCCCTGCAAAATATTCTTGGTTGATTGGGTGAAATAAGGCTTCTAAATCGTAATAGTTTCCTTGGGGTGTCTCGGCATCGAGATCGGCTATCAGGTCTAGTTCGAGGATGATATCGCTATATGATTCTGTCGAACTAAAGTGACGAACTAGTTCTTTATCTTGGGAATTATTTCCCTGTATTGTGGTGTTGATGATGGCTTCTAGAATCTCATCCTCAGCCTGGATAAACCCTTCACTCAGTTGTAGTTCGATATTTCCTTGGCGATTCTTTTTGTATTTGTACAAGCCATTGTAGTTAGTGATGGTGACTTGAATCTGTGAGATCTCTGACTTTTGGGCTTTAATAGCTCGATTGGCTAAATGCTGTACTTTTTGAGCAGTCTGAATATGTAGCTTGAGATTATCTTTATCAGTCAGAAACTTCATCCAAGCATAGGCTTTACGAGAAGGTGTCGTTAAAGCAGCAGGTGTGAGTTTGTTTTGTTGGCAGATGCGATCGATTTCTCGGATGCAGTCGGTTAAAGCTTGCCCGATTGATTCTAGTTGAGAGTCTGTATGGTTGGGCTTCAGTTGTTCTATCTGCTGTTGAATATTCTTTTGTTGTTTGACTATATTCTTGATTCGCAGAGTTGGAGGTGATGGTTTTGACGATCTTGGAGTTAGTTCTTCTCTAGATCGCTCGGTTAGAGGTAAGTTATGCCAATCTATACCCTTGAGGTAATAGTAGGCTTTACGAGAGCGAGTAGGAAGACTATCGGGGGTAGTATTAGCTTTAGTGCAGATTCGTTCGATGGTATGCAGGGAATTAAGCACATATGCTTTGAAGGAGTCCACTTCTTGAGGGTGAATTCCTTGCTGTAATTGGCTTTTTACTCGCTCTGCTGTTTTGACAACTCCCTTGATACGAACCATTTAAAAGTTTGAAACTGTATTTACGCACTCTTTGAAGACAAATTCACAAGATACTTACTACGTCGCTGGCGGTTTTCCTGCTCCAACTGGACAATTAACTCTTCTAATTCAATTGAAGCTAATTCTAGTTCCCGACGGTGACGGCGAGACTTAGCAACTGTCTGTGTAACTTGTTGAGGAGCTGGTAAATTTTGCTGGCTCATGAGCTTATCCCAATCAGCTTTGGTTTCTTATATACATCCTAAGAGATTAAACTCGGCAGCTTTGACATCATCAAAAATGAAAATCTGAGCCATTCCATTACTGCCTTGGTTATAGAAATTATTGATTATCTGCTTTTACATCTCAAGCAGCAGTTGATTCAGGTGCGGGTTTAGGCTCTTTCGGCTTAATCTCGAAGATATTAATCCCCGCATCAACTAATTCCACCACCCCATCTGCCGATATGCTCTGCATCTTACCTGATAGGGCAGCTACCCAATTTTCCCAGGTATCCATTTTGGTTACTACCTTCTTCAAGCTTTTGCGATTGACTTCTGCTTTGACAGCGATATCGTTCTCACCCTTGATTTCAATAGTGGCTTTCTTTCCTTGTTCGGGGATATTTTGAGGACGTTCGGTGAATTTTATAGTTAGTTCTGGTATTCTTCCGTTAATCATCTTGGTTCTAAGAAATAATAGACAGGACTTGCCTTGTAGACAAGCTATTACTTCTAGCCTAGCGACATTCGGAACTATCACCTGGAAAACTTCAGGTGATTTTAGAGTTATTTAAGCTATTTTCTTTTACTCAAGTCTCGATAGAACTATGAGGGATAAACTTCATTGGACTATTGAGATAGGAAATTAGCATTTTTTGGATCGGATTTAGATCTAAAGTTGGGAGAAATAATCCTCGAATTACCTTCTTTCCTAGATCTACTAAATCCGTCAATAGAGTTAGAGTTACTTGCATCTTCTCTATAACCCAAGGAGTATGGCTTTCACCCATATCAACCCCCTGCTGTTTATTAGGAATATTATTATTACCACTGGGGGTTGATATGGGTTCGCTGGGATAACCAGTATTAAATTGAGTCGCCATCATAATCTGATGCAGATAGTTCTCTTCCTGACGTTGACGTTGCCGTTCCTCTTTGAGAATGCGCTGCTGCTGTCGGTACTTCAAGACATCACGAGCGAAGATCAGTTCTTCAACTGCCAAGCTGTAATGTAGAACCTGCTGACCGCTAGAACCTCTTTTACATGATTTAGTTTTCAGTCCCAATTTATCAAGCAAAGTTCCTAAAATCCAAGTCGGACTAGATTTAGTCGGAATCCAAAAACCCAAGATGGCTTTAATCTCTTTACGATATTTGTCAACTATTTCTGCCAACTTAATCACATCAGGATCACTGGCTTTGTACTCTTCACCCGCAAATAAACGCTCTAGGATTTGAGTAATGCCCAAGGAGTGCCAAATAAACCATTGAGCGCAGAAATGCTGTCTATCGGGTAAGAAGGGCAGATTATCTAATTCCCATAAATCTTTATCCATAACCAGTTTCGGTGGGATTGGCATTCGTCCCTTGGTTTTGGGGTCTGCCCTCTCCCCTTGAGGGGGTGAGAGAACAGCTTCTAAGGTAATTAATTGACTCAAGTAAGTCCCCTTACTATCCTTCTTGACCAAATCCCCGCTTATCTCCTGCCCGTAGCTATCTTCAATCCGAAATCGCTCCATCGCGGACTTCTCTTCAGGAGTGAGATAGGGCTTATTCTTCAGTTGTAAATACTGCCCCTTGTCGATTTTATGCGCCACAGTCACCTGCTTAATATGGTGTTCGGTGACTTTTTTCTTAGCTTCTTTTAGTTGTGCTTTAGCCTCATCGTTACTTTCAGTTTCTACTACTGTTATCTGATAGCCCATCCTTGCCAGTAGGCGATGGAGATGGTCGCGCAAATTATTCAAGGAGCGATTAGATTGAGCTTCAATCTGACAGTAAAGTTCAAACGCCCAGTTGAGAATGGGAATATTTTTTCCAGTATCGGGGTCGATATTCAAAGCAAAATTGTTAAAGTCGCTGATCTCCCACTTCTTATCTCGGATAACTTGAGCATTAGTGTCTTGATAGCCAAAGCTAGGACGAGGAGCTACCCAAATATGAAGAGGTACGGCATGGCGGTAACGGTGGAGGGCTTGAAGACAGTCTGTAGCAGTCAAAGCCACTGCCTTAAAAAAGCCATAGACTTCATCAAAGTGTTCTCCTTGAATATCTACCCCCGTACAGAGACTAGGAGATGCCAGGAGGACATCAACATTTTTAACTGCTTCAGAGATGTTGTTAATAAAGTGTTGATTTTCTTCACTACCACTATTGTCAGAATGGATTGACCAGATAACCTTAGAGTCACTTTTAGACTCAGAGTTGGTGACAAACTCATCGGTTAAAACCTGCTCGATTTTCTCAATCGTACTTTTAGAGTCAGATACTGCCATCACCTTTTTACCCTGACTGACAGCCTGGATAAGCTGGGCTAACTGAGCCGTGTAGTCTTTACCCTCGTAAAAATAAACTTTGCGACTGGAGTGCTGGTAGGTATTTTGGATAATTAGAGGAGTTTCTCCCACAGAGCGCATTGCTAGGAAGAAATCGACCGTATAGTCATCGAGATGGGCATCGGCAATAATTACCTGACGGGCTTTTCTAATAAAGTATTGCAGCTTAGAGATAATGTCCTGACGATGCAGTTTGCAGGTGGTAGCCATCAGAATATGTCGGAGTACCTGACGGGCTTCATCAATAAAAATACAGTCATAGTAATTGTCTTCAGTTTTTAGTTTATGAAAACTATCGACGGTAATCGATAAAGCAGCTTCTCGCTCCATCTTGCCTGAGAGAACATCTGAATACATGGTGGTATTTAGCTTGTTCGGCTGGGAGAGTTCCCGCAATAGAGCGATACGGTGTCCGACAACGAGAAAACGTTCGTCGGGGTGAGCGAGACGATGTTCTTTGACCTTTGTAGTTTTCCCCGTAGCCATTTCCGATTTAATCGCGATCAGTCCTGGGCGATCTAAGTTAACTTCAACCGCATCAGTGAGATACTCGGTACAAATAGTATCTTCAGGAGCGTATCTTATTAATTCTTCATCGTTAGGATTAGCCAGCCATTTGTACTCTTCGATTGGGTGAGCATTGGTGACGATTCGGGCTAACTCTTTGGCTGCGTTCTCTCCCCGTGCGGTAATAAAGTCATCTACCCCTTTCTCTTGTCCTGGCAAGAGAGCTACCTTACAGCTAGCTCCAGTGGCTTCAATAGCTTTACCAGTAGCTAGGGTAGCCTCGTATACTGCCTCGCGGGTTGACTGTTTCTGGTCGTAGTCAAAGAGGATGATAAAGGTACGTCCCTTCCCTGCCAAGGGCATCAGGTCATCGTGCAGCTTCTGGTCTGGGTTTGTTTTTTTAGGGTTACGACCGCTCCAGATGCCTGGGAGGGAGATAGCAGCATAGCCTTGAGATAATAATGCTCCAGCCTTTTTCTCCCCTTCAGTAAGGAGTATGGGAATCTCAGGGGTGTTCTTGACCCACTGCCAGAAGTTTACGGGCTGTTTTCTAGCAGTCAGACGTAGAGCTAGGGGAGAGTGATAGAGCTTAACACCATAACGAGATGCTATCTCCCTCCAGAGGTGAAGGGGAACTCGATAATAAGTAACTCGGTTGGGAGTATGGGGAGGAGACTCATACTTTATTGGTTTCCCATTGCCGTCGGGACGAGGGGAATCGGGTTTAAAGCGACCCCAAGCCATGAGTTCAATCCAATTGGTATCAGGATCTAGCCCGACAACATACCAACCTCCATGTTCGAGATGCTGAAACCGTCTTAGTTCACTATCGCGCACTCTACCGTCATTACGACGCTTATCTGGGGGCAGAGCATAGAGGAGTAGTTCGTGAGGTTCGTATCCAGTGAGAGAGGTTATGTTTTCTTGGATTAGTTGCTCGTCAACCGAGCTTTGTCTCCATTCTTCATGATGGTGTTTTTCAACCAGGAACGGGAGAGAGGTTTCGCGGTGGGAATTATCCCCAATATAGGTCACGGTTCTACTCTTATTACAAAGTTTTGCAAAAAGTGAACTGACTTACCGTATTTGATGATCGCTGTGCTAACGTGTTCTATAATATGAACAAGCACACAAAGCTGTCCCGCAAAAAGGCGTATGCCTCTAAAAAAGACATATCAACCTTTACGCGAATACGGCGTGTTTCAAAAAACTCAAAACTGCGAGGTCGAGAGTAGATTCAAAACAACGGTTAGATATTTATAGTGACTAGTCGTTCCATTCCGATAGCTTTATACACCATCACATCTGTCAAGCCTGCAAACTTTTAGGATGTGGTGGGATGTATAGGCTCTAGGAAGGTAAATCTTAGTTACATTTCTCTATTCCTATTCATTTTCACTTTGCATAAGATTATCCAGTATAAAGAGGCAAATAGCTTACTTTATTTGTATATCTTAAAAGGACTTAATCATTCTCTAGCTCAGTTGAGCTAGAGAAATTTGTTTTTTGGGGTACTTTTTTATTTTCTGTGGGGTCGTCGTTAAATGTTGGTTTCCCTACAGGTGACAGCATTGAAAGGGCTGAAACTGCCCCCCTGACTTGTTCTGGCTTCACCTCTAGGTATTTTTGTAAAACCTCTAAACTGCGGTGTCCGCTCACTTCTTGGATGATTCTTAGAGGAATTCCTTCATTGCTCATTAATGTTAAGGAAGTTCTCCGAAAACTGTGAGTAGAAACTCCTTGCACGCCAACCTTGTTACAGGCTTGGCGTAAAATTCTACCCGCTGAATCGGGAGAAAGGTGTCCTGTTTTACCAACACCTGGAAAAAAGAACCAAGTACGGGGTGATGGATAATAATTCAGCAGCATCAACCGTAAATCTTCAATTACTGGGATACATCTAGTACCTAATTTTCCCTTAGTATTGCCTTTTCTGAAGATGACTTCTGGTCTGACTTGCCCTAAACGGTAATAGACATCTGTGGTTCGGAGGGTAACGCATTCGTTGATCCGACAGGCTGTGTAGAGACAAATAGCGAAGATGGCGCGATCGCGATCATTCTTGAGTCCTTCATAAAAAACGAGGTTGATTTCTTCGGGAGTTAGTATTTTCGCCTTACCATGTCGATCTACCTTCATCCAAGCTGCTAAACCACTCAATAAAACCATCCTATCGGAGTTGGTAACAATCGCGAAGAGTCAGATGAAGAGAGAGATAGACAGCGATAAGCCTACAGCATGGCTACACAACACATTTTGTTCATGACGTAGAGATAAGGAAGCTTAATCGCGCTATATATTTCTCGAACTCTCACGAAAATCAGACTCAAATAGGGCTTATCCTTGCAGCAAGTCACTTAATGATTCAATTTAAGCAAGCTAGGGAATCCTAATTACATATATATATGTACAAAAATAAGTGATATCTATCAATGAAAGCGAATGAAATAAGAGTAGAAGACTTTTTATCAGCAAACAGAACCCAATTCGTAATTCCTGTTTATCAACGGAACTATGATTGGTCTAACAGTCAGTGTAGGCAACTTCTCAACGACATTCTTGAAGTTGGAACAGTCAAAAACAAGAATGCTCACTTCATTGGTAGTATCGTTTATGTTCACGATGATGTTTTCACGACCGCACGGATAAAAGAATTTACAATTATTGATGGTCAGCAACGGCTAACAACACTGACTCTAATTTACCTAGCACTTTACAGACTGGCAAAAGAATTAAAAGACGAAGGATTAGTAGCTGAAATAAGCGAAACATATTTAATTAATAAATTTGCCTCAGGCGATGATAAGTCTAAGCTGCGACCCACAGAAAACAATGACAAAGCTTTGAAGTATCTATTGAGGAGTGATGAGAATGAAGAGTTCCAAGACTTCTCAAAGTTAGTTGATAATTTTAATTTCTTTAAGGAAAGGATAACCGAGGAAAACTATCAGTTTGTTTTAGATGGTCTTTCAAGGCTTATGTTCGTTGAGATATCTCTAGACAGAGAGAAAGATGATCCACAACGAATCTTTGAAAGTCTTAATTCAACAGGCTTAGAGCTGTCACAGGCTGACTTGATTCGCAACTATATATTGATGGGTTTAAATCGTAAGGATCAAAATACGATCTATCGAAACTATTGGGAGATTATTGAAAGGCTTGCAAGGGATGAAGCTTCAAATGTCAGTAAGGTATCAGACTTTATCAGAGATTATCTTACTTTAGATAATAAAAAAATACCGAACAAGGGAAAGGTATATCTTGAATTTAAAAATAAATATCCAACAACGACAATTGAGGATCTGACAGGTAATCTATCCGAGATAAAAAATCTCGTTAAGCACTACAACAAATTAATAAATCCAACGAACGAGGTGGATAAAGATATTAGAAGGCAATTGGAGTACATCAATCGTCTTGAAATTAATGTCGCTTTTCCATTCTTGATGAAAGTGTACGACGACTACGCTAATTCAACAATTGACAAGCAGACGTTTGTCGAAATCCTTGATTTGATTCAATCATTTGTTTGGCGCAGATTTATTGTTGGCTTGGCTACAAACGCGCTGAACAAAATATTCATGACTCTCTATGATAAGGTTGACCCGTCAAACTATCTATACTCAATTCAAGCATCTTTGTTGCAAAGGTCGGGGTCTCAAAAATTCCCCAGAGATATCGAAGTAGAGGACACTTTGAAGGTAAAAGATGTTTATAACATCAAGTCTAAGAATCGAACTTATCTATTAGAAAGATTAGAAAACTTCAAGAATAAAGAGCTAGTGATGATCGATGGTAATCCTGATATTACTATTGAGCATATATTTCCGCAAAATCCCGATCTAAAATGGAAAATGGAATTGGGAACTGATGAGTATATTTTCATCAAGGAGAACTATCTTAATACGATTGGGAATCTCACATTATCAGGAAATAATGGCAAGCTTGGTAATAAAACCTTTCTAGATAAAAAACAACTTGAAGGAGCAGGATATAAGGACAGCAGGTTGTGGCTTAACAAATATCTATCAACTCTCAATAATTGGGATAGAAATGAGATTGAAAAACGATTCTCTCAAGTCGCTAATAGGTTTTTTGCGATATGGAAATATCCAGAAATACAGATGGTTAACGATTTGAACAATGATGAAATCAATATTTTTGAAGCAGAAGAGCCTAAGCACAAAAAATTAGAATATGCTATTTTCTTCGATCAGAAAATTGAAGTGACCCAAGTAAGTAAGTTGTATCTAGAAGTATTTAAAAAGCTATTTGAAATTCAACCAGAGACATTTTTTACTACAGATATAGGAACAAGAATTGGACTCACCAAAAGTCCAGATAAGAATGGATTAAGACAGCCTGTACCAATTAATGATACGTATTTTATAGAATCTAACATTGATAGCAATGGAAAGTTTGAAAGAGTCAAACAAGCACTGAGCATCTTTGATTTTGAAGATGAGTTAATGGTGAGGTATGCCTAAAGTCATTCACAATATTTTGTGATCGTCCAACAGAACTATTCTGTCTTGTGATGGGGACGGTTTCTTAGAGTGCCATAAGGAGTGCAAGAAGGAAACCCTGTCAGGCTGTATGTTTTTGGTGGGGTGTTAGCCAACAAGACACCCTACACGCCCCAACGTCGTACCTGTTGTTAAGAGTGCGCTGGATCGATAATTAGTCGGCGACCGTTTCCTATTACTGGCGCACCCTTAATCCGCTTCGCCAACAGGTTGTGGTAACAATTGAAAACATTCTCTGGTCTTCAAATCGCTCGCTCATATATCATCATGGAAAAGATGGACTGACATCTAGTCTGTTCGTGTACTCTAATTGCTATTATGATTACCTATCAAACTGACCTGTGGCAGACGGCATCCTGGCGCAGAGGCGATCGCTACTATCACTGCGAGTTAAAGCAGAACCTCTTTGCCGATTGGATTTTAATCAGGTCATGGGGGATAACTGGTACGAAACGGGGGCGACAGATGGAGAACTACTGTAGTAGCTTTGCTCAGGCTCAAGAGATATTTCAAGCAGTATTTAAGCGCAGAAAAAACCGAGAGTATCAGTTAGTTTCATCGAATTAATTGCTAACAGTAATTAGATACTTTAACGTACAAAAAAATAAATTTATTGTACGTTAAATGCTATAATAGACATATACAAAAGGAAGATTCTCTACACCTTCACCCTTTTAAAAACATGTCTTTTTACACTCCATCAAATGATAGCCTTAATGATGTAATGCGGATGATTCGCTGGGACGATTTTAAGTATGTCGTTCAGTCCACCAAAGATATTGCAGCCGAAGTCAGGAAAGATAATAGCCGAAAGCAGCGAGAGTTTTCTACTTGCTTGATGATTACGCCTATCAAGGAAATCCTCGCTCCTATCTCTAAGATGTATAACCATCGCTGTAGCGATGATTCGTTGTTTTATTTAATCTCTCAAGCGGTTCGTAAAATTAGTACTCTTGTTAGAGAACTCCAGGAATATGAAGAGCAAAAGTACATTAAGAGACTAGAAGAAATTTCATCAATTCTTGTTAGCTTTATTGGCAAGCATCAGGGGATTCAACTCGAACTCTTTGACTCTCAAAAGTACTTCGATCCTAATGGAGCAAAGCGCAAACTACCCAGCTTCATTCGTTGGTATAACGGCATCTTGAGAGAGATTAGTCTCCATTTTCGAGACAAATCGAAGAAGGTTGGTTTTTCCAATCCATATAAGAACTGCGGTGAGATTCCTCACACACAGTTATCGATTCCCTTTGGTAGAGCTAAAGCCGAAGCTGCTAAGAAGCGTTATCTGGCTGCTTACTTCGATGTAGCTCCAGAGGTCAGTAGTGAGTCGGTAGAGCAAAGCCCAGCAGCGACTACAGGGGATGAAAGCCCTGATGTATCAGACCTAAGTAGGTTGGGACTTAGAACTCTACGGAAAGTAGCAAAGCACTTAGGACTACCACAGAAGGTAGATGGCAAAGACCGTAGTAAGGCGAGCTTTGTGGAAGCACTGTCAGGATTGTTTCAGACCGATGCAGAGAAGGTCACAGAGGCACTCGCAGCCGTAGGCTAAGGACGAGCCAATTGTGCAACAGCTTGTTGCACAATCTTGAGCTTGGGTAATGAAGCCCAGTCCCGATCTTCTGATTCTTCAGAGAGTTGATACTAGTGGTGGTTGCGGTATCTCCCTTGGCGTTGGCGCATCACCAGGGCGTTCTTCTTTTCAGTGGCGACGATGCGCCGTTCTACCTGTTTCATGTGATGACCCAGCATCTTACTGATACTGAGGGCATCCTCTCTGAGCTGCCAGAACGTTTTGAAATCTATGTAACCGACAGCATGGACGACAGAGAGTAAACTCCTTACCTCCCCTGCTGACCCTTTAGCGATGGACAAGAATCGCAAATATTCCTTTTGCGATCGCCGTTCAAAGCCTTCACTCACATTTGCTGAAATCGATACCGATGCTCGTCTGAGCTGGTCTGTTAGGGAGCGATCGCGGGACAAGTCTTCAGATTCTCTGGTGATTTGATAGATTTTCTGTGCCAGGGAGATCGCCGACTGCCAGACCTGTAAATCCTCAAAAGTTCTTGATTTTTGCTCTTGTTCTCTCACGTAACTTTTCCTTTAGATGCCAACTAATAGTTAGGCAGCCCATAACATCTGCAACTGTTATGAGGTTTTTTTTAAGGATGGAAAGTAATGAAAACGCCCAACGTCACCAGATCTATGTTGCTCCCTTAGCAGCCTATAGCTCTGGACACGATACGGGACGGTGGATTGAAGTCACCGAATGCGAAGATGAGTTGAAGGAAAAGATTACAGAACTATTAGATGATTGTCCCTATTCTGTCGGAGACGGAGACTGGAGAATTCATGACTATCAGGGCTTCTACGATTGCGGTTGTTCTCTGGGAGAACATCCCAGTTTGAAAGACTTGGCTGAGTTTGTGGGACTAATCGAGCAGCACGGAAAACTAGTAGCAGAGCTATTAGATTACTTCTGTGGCGATGTTGAGGAAGCTAAAAGATACCTATATGAGAAGTATCTGGGTGCTTTTGATAGTGCAGCCGACTACGCCGAAAAAGATGCTCTAGGAAAAATTCAAGGTGAGATACCAGTGGTCATTGCTGCTTACGTTAATTACGAAGCAATGGGCAGAGATTTGGTACTAGGTGGTGAAATCTTGGTTGTCGAACTGCTTGATGCTGAAGACCATAAAATAGCTCACATCTTTACCAATCGACCCACTAATTAGCACCGAAAGACTGAGAGAGAGATTCGCTACAGCTATCTCTCTCAAAGCCCTCGTTCACAGATTCATTCACTACACACAAAGAGGTTTTTTACTATGTTTGGAATATTGTTATTCGTTGTTTATTACATTTGCCTAGTTCACTTTTTCGCTCCTGCGCCTTCGAGTCAGTTGAGCGAAACTGTAGCAATGCCAGTCCAGCCCATCGAGCAACAGCTCAAAGAGGTGCTTTGGTCTGATGTAAAACCAGAAGCAATTGTAAAAGTTACTACAGTTACTAAAGTTGAAGAGAACCCAGCGACGATCGCTGATCTGCTTGAGGGAATTGAAGTTGAAAAACTGACTCTACGAAAAGCGAGAAAGGTAGCCAAGGCTTTAGATATCAGACAGAAAGTGGGCGGACGCGACCAACCGAAAGCCTGGCTCTTGAAGCAGATTGCCAAAAAGCTCAAAGCTAATCCCCAGGAAGTCGCACCCATTATTGTTCAACAGGTTCAAGCTGCCTAATATCAGCTATTAAGGTCAAATCATGCTTGAGAAGATTGGTATCAATTAATCTTCTCATTACTTATTTTTCAGCTCCCCCACCATGAAATAGCATTCAAGGGCAATCTAACTCTAGCTGAGGCACAATAATGTAAAACCATGCCCAAGATTCCAGAGTGCGATCTCTGTCTTCTCTACGCTCCGACTCCCTATATGGTCTGTACCGTTCATCCTGAAGGTGTCAGCAACACACATTGCCTCGACTTTCGACCAGACCCCAACAAAGAGCCAGAAGAACAGTGGAGTCCTGAAGGTTATTCCTTCTACGACGGTGAATTGGTTCGTAATCAGTCCCGCCTGAGTCGAGAGGAGCAATTAGCCATGCTAGACACTCATCCTTTTTTCACTGGGGTCTGTCCGAGCTGTGGGCATCGTTTCGACCGCTCAAACCCTCCTGTGGTTCATTGGGATTGTCCTAGCCCTGACTGTGATTGGATGGATGATTCTGTTTGATATGAGTTGGCTCTTGGGAATACTAGGGATAAATCTTCTCGCCGTTTCCCATGATGAAAGCCAAGTTAGAAAAATTCTACCTACAGTACCGCCTACCAGCTCTTATCGGCTTGAGTACGGTTGTTGCTGTCTTAGTTGGTCTAAATCAATGGATGGAATACCAGTATTGGAATGCTAAATATCCTACCTGGACAGTTGGAGAGATTACCGCAGGAGATACCTTTACCGTTAGCAGCGACCTCGATAGCGAGACTAGAAGCATTAAACTATGTGGTATCACGACCGCACATCCAGAATCTAAGGATTTCCTCAAATCCACGATCGATATGGGGCAAAGCCTTCGGCTTTTAGTCGTCGTAAGACGACGATCTGCGCGTATGCGCTGCGCTCGATTGAGCTAGAGCGAGCGGGAGAAACTCACGAGGCTTGGGTGATGCTTAAACCCGATTTTGAAAGCCAGATTCACGTCAATACATATATGGTTGAGAAAGGCATGGCACAGCACGATATCGCCAATTCTAAGCAGTGTCGGAGCAATGACGAGCTAGGTTTCGCACAGAAGATAGCCCAGAAGCAGAAACTTGGTCTATGGAGTCGCAAATGATAGCCGAACTATTGGCGGTCAATGGTTGTGTTCTAGCAATCTACTATTGCTCAGATGAGGTCTTTCGTATGTCGATCGTTGATACTGACGGTCGAGTATTAGAATTTAATGACATCTTCTTCTGTAGCCAGATGGCTACTGACGAGGCGAAGTCTATAGTACGAGTGTTGACTAGATAGAATCCGAGCTTACGAGCAGTACTTGCGACTAAAATGCTCTGATTGCCTAGAATCAGGCTTTAGTGGTATTTTCAGAGCAAAGCTAAAACAAGGTTACGAACCATTATGTCTGCTATCTATCCTGCCGTCGTTGATGAAGTCTATCACGCCAGGGTGAAAACACACTTTGAGATCCCTTTGTACACCTGCCCCGTATCGGCTGGATTCCCTTCTCCTGCTGACGAATATATAGAAGGCAAGCTCGACCTCAATAAGCACCTGATACCTCATCCTCTGGCGACTTTTTTTGTCAGGGTATCGGGTAATTCCATGACTGGAGCAGGAATCTACGAGGGGGACTTACTGATAGTCGATCGCTCTCTCGAACCCCGCGACAACAATGTAGTTATAGCCGTAGTTAATGGCGAGCTTCTGGTCAAACGTCTCATGATTAGAAACGGGCAACCTCATCTGGTAGCAGAGCATCCTGATTACGCCCCCTTAGCTATTACCGAAGCGATGGAATTCTCCATCTGGGGTGTAGTCAAACATTCCATAAGATCTCTCTAAGACGATGAAACGTCCAACCTTATTCGCTTTAGTAGACTGTAATAACTTCTACGCCTCCTGCGAGCGCGTTTTCGATCCATCTCTGGAGAATCAACCTGTAGCTGTTCTTTCCAATAATGACGGCTGTATCATTGCTCGCAGTAATGAAGTGAAAGCCCTCGGCATTCCGATGGGTGCGCCAATGTTCAAGTACAAGGACAAGCTCAAAGCTCATAAGGTGCGGGTTTTCTCCTCCAACTATACTCTCTACGGTGATATGTCAGGACGAGTAATGGGGGTACTAGCTGATTCAGTACCAGATATTGAAATCTACTCTATCGATGAGGCATTCCTAGACCTGTCATCATATACCACCCACATTGATGTAGTAGAGCTAGCCCAGCAGTTCCGTACCAAGGTCAAACAGTGGACAGGCATACCCGTATCTATTGGCATTGGAAGCACCAAAACCTTAGCCAAGTTAGCCAACCGTATCGCCAAGAAGTCGGGGGCAGGGGTATTTCGACTCGATTCTAGCAGTGACCAGCATCAGCACAATCTACTTCTGGAACAGATTGATGTGGGTGATGTTTGGGGAGTAGGACGCGCCCACAGTAAGTCTTTACCTAAGATTGGTATCAATACAGCCCTGGATCTAAAAAACTCCAATGCTGAGGCTCTGCGTCAACGATACAGCGTAGTAATGATGCGTACTGTAAAAGAACTCCAAGGACATAGCTGCATTCCCTTAGAAGATGCTCCTGCACCCAAGAAAGCCACTGCGGTCACTCGCAGTTTTGGTAAAGCTGTAACTACAAAGAAGGAACTGATAGAAGCAGTTTCTACCTACGCCAGTCGGGGAGGGGAGAAGCTGCGAAAGGCTCATCAGGCAGCAATGATAATTCAAGTGTTCTGGCACACTGGCAGATTCGATCCAGAGAACCCTTGCCAATACTGGAGTTATACCATCGATTTGCGAGAACACACTAGCGATAGCCGAGTTCTAGTTAAGGCGGTAGTAGAGAAGGTGAATCAGCATTACGAGTCAGGGCATAAGCTCAAAAAGGCTGGTATCATGCTGATGAATCTCGTTCCAGATAGTCAGATCCAAACATCGCTGTTTACTGCCATCGAGAACAATCAAGAATCGTCAAAATTGATGTCTGCGATGGACGCTATTAATGCAAAGTTTGGCAAAGAGACTATCAAACTAGCCTCATCGGGAATCGAGCGGAAGTGGACACTCAAAGCAGAAATGCGATCTCCCAGGTATACAACGGTGTGGGATGAACTGCCCATCGTTAAAGCAGCAGACATGGCAACTCTTTTATAGTTCGGACTCGATTAATTTCATTCTTTTGTCTACTGGAGGAAATCAGGTCACACTAGCCTGTAAATACGGCTACCAACAGCAACGCATTAAAGTAGGAACTAAAAGCGATCGCTTGTGTTTTCTTTTTACGGAATTATAGGGACTTCAAATTGAATTCCCAGAAATCAAAATAACGAGGAATCAGGTTAAAGAGATTTATCGATATGTAGAGAGGATAGATTTGCTCAGGAATGTTAATCCTATATACTTAATCACCAGACCTAGATCATCAATATAATTGGCACAATTTAAATCGCCTCTCACCATGCTTGAATTGCCAACTGAAGATATAAAGCCTGATGAAGCTAAATATTCCGATTTAGATATTGATGAAATTATTGAATCGATAAAAATCGCAGAAGAGGAATTACTGGCAGCTATAACTTCAAATTTAGCTGAGTCTGACTTAGAACAGAGCAATTATGCTTGTGAAGAAGAGTGAGAGTAGCAAGAAAGCTGCTTTGTATCCTTGGAAATTATTGGCAGTTCAGCTTTGTCTACAAGGGGAAACCCTTCTCTTACCCTACAAGTCAAACTACCAAAAGCAAAGAACTTTAGTAAAGATAGACGGCAAGATAGTCATGTTTAATATGATATAGATATTTGGTAGACTACAAAGATACTATTAAGTCCAAATAGACTCTGATGAAACTTCGATAAAGCTAATTGTCAGCAGTCAGTATTTTTATCTACTCATGTTATAAATGTCGATGTATATAAGTTTATTAATACATCTAATATCCCTCTTTCTCTCTAGAACATATTTACACAAGTAGGTTCTGGTGATAGTCGAAACTACATCTATATTGAGTGTAAACCTGCGTTAACCAGCACAGTATGTATTCACTTGTTAATATTTGTTCACAGCTTTGTTGTTTATTGATCGAAGCTCGTTTTTTATTCCATTTTTATAATTACTATGAATAATTCTGATTTATTTGGCGGAGAGAATATTCTAGAGCAGGATTTACTCGACAATTCCTTGCTCTTTGATTCAAATTCAGAAGAGTTGTCTTTAATTACTTCGACCGAATCAGGTATTCTCTTAAGCTCAGAATCAGAAGAATTTATCGAATCAGTGTTGGGCGAGCGCGAAAATGAAGAACTTCACAACAATAACCAAACTTCTTTTCCTACCAATACCAATAACTTCAACTATTCCAGTCCCTATGGTGGAAATCTAGAACTAGACGTTACGGGAATTGTAGAAAGTGAAGCTGTCGTTAGTGCAGAAGCTTCTCATTCTTATTCTGCTAGTAACTTCGCCATCATCGCTGAAGGCACGGTTAAGGTAAATGGTAAGAGTGATTTTGATGGTGAGCCTTTAGATCCTAGTGATGATGCTTTCATCTATGGTGGTAAAGGATTTAGAATTAATGGCAAGCCAGTATTGCCCGTACAACGAGATGAAGCGGGCAATGTACTTGAAGATGAATCCCATAGACAGATATTAGTGGATAATGCGGTAGCAGTATCCGAGGATTATCATGTTGCCAAGGCAGGAGCAGGAAGTAGACTTTACAGTGGTTTGACTCCTCCTCAAATAGTCGAAACTCAAACTGTAGAAGTACCTGCCTTTGCCGAATTAGTAGACCATAAGTTAAGCAAAAACATCCCTGATGGTAGCCACGAAATCCATTTAGACCTCCGCCACATCTGGATTGAAAATCAACGGCAATGGGAAGCGAACTTTTCCGCTCCAGGTACAGTAGACAATCCCACAGTAGTTAGGGTTAAAAATGGCAGTTTAGATATACCTAAAAGAGTAGATCTGAGCAATTATGTCATCATTGTCGAACATGGCAATATTAACTTTAAGGGCAAAGACCAAGATTTAGATAACGTCACCCTAGTAGCTGAAAATGGCAATATCGATTTAGGTAAGGTCAATGCTAATGATTCTACTTTCCTTGCCAGCAAATCGATTCGCATGAATCGAAACGCTCGATTTGCTGGGGATAGTCTAATTGCGAATGGTCAAGGCAATATTAACTTTAATGGAGCAACTACAACTACCGATGAAACAGATAACTTAGTGGTAATTTCGGCAGGAAATATTACTTTTAACGGAGCTACTGACACTAGGGGGCAGTTCTTAGCGACTCGTAACTTTAGATTTAATGGTCGTTCTACTCTCTATGGCTCGATTGGAGCGAAGCATGATATTGTCTTCAACGGCAAATCTAAGGTGATTGCCGATACTATTCCTCATGTATTAGTAGAAGATATTACTGTGGTTGAGGGAGATACAGGAACTCAGGATGCAGTAATTACCCTCAATCTATCCCAGCCTAGTATCTTTGGTATTGAAGTCGATTATGGGACGAAAGATGGAACAGCAGTAGCAGGAGAAGATTACCAAGCAGTTAACGGTACGGTTCATTTTAGCCCCCTAAAGACCAAGCAAACTATTGTTGTTCCCATTAATGGAGATACCATTGACGAGCTGGATGAAGCTTTTACGATTGAATTTACCAAAGTTACCCAAGCAAGTTTAGCGCAAAAGCAAAGCACGGTAACTATTCTCGATGATGATAATGATGTACCGATAATTGACATTTCGCTGGATGATGTTTCAGTTCAAGAAGGCGACTCAGATACAAATACTGCTGAATTTACCGTAACCTTATCTGGTTCTAGTACTTTACCCATCGCTGTAGACTTCAGTACTGAGAATGGTATAGCAATTACAGGTCAAGACTATCTAGCTACTAGTGGCACGCTGACTTTTGAACCTGGAGAAACAGTAAAAACCATTCAAGTTCCTATTGTGGGAGATACTTTAGATGAAGTAGACAAAGATTTTCTAGTCAATTTAACTAATCCCATTAATGCTGCTATTGCTGATAGTCAGGGTCAAGGAACGATTGTTGATGACGACGAAGCCCCAGGAGTAAGTATTGATGATGTTTCCATAGTTGAGGGAGACGAGGGCTTACAGCAGATAGAATTTACTGTCAGTTTGGCTCAAGCCAGTGGCAAGACTATCTCCGTAGACTATAGTTCTGTAGATGGGACAGCAATAGCAGGAGAAGATTACCAAGCTACTAGTGGCACGCTGACCTTTGAGCCTGGAGAAACCAGCAAAACTATTACCGTAGATGTCGTAGGCGATACCTTAGATGAGCCTGACGAAGCCTTTAGCATTCAATTAGCTAATCTTGTCAACGCTTCGGCAACAGATGATATTGGAACGGGGACAATTATCGATGATGATGTTACTGTTCCTGAAATTGCTATTGCCATTGATGATGTTTCAGTCGCAGAAGGAGATGAGGAGACAGGGATTGCTGAATTTACAGTAACCCTATCTGGTACTAGCACCTCAACCATTACTGTCGATTACAGCACGGAAAATGATAGTGCGATCGCCGATATTGATTACCTCGCTGCTAATGGCACATTAACTTTTGAACCTGGGGAGACAGTTAAAACCATTCAAGTTCCCATTGTGGGAGATACTTTGGATGAGGTGGATAAAGATTTCTTAGTCAATTTGACCAATCCCAATAATGCCATCATCGCTGACGAACAGAGTCAAGGAACTATTGTAGACGACGATGAAGCCCCTGGAGTAAGCATCAATGATGTCTCGGTAATTGAAGGAGACGAGGGCTTACAGCAGGTAGAATTTACTGTCAGTTTGGCTCAAGCTAGTGGAAAAACTATCTCTGTAGACTATATCTCAGCAGATGGTACGGCTTTAGCAGGAGTAGATTACGAAGCTGTTGCTGGTACATTGACCTTTGAGCCTGGGGAAACGAGTAAAACTATCACTGTAGATGTGGTAGGCGATACCTTAGATGAGCCTGACGAAGCCTTTAGCATTCAATTAGCTAATCTTGTCAATGTTACGGTAGCTGATGAAACTGGAACGGGGACAATTATTGATGATGACGATCCAGTCAACAATGCTCCAGAAATCACCAGTACGCCCGACACAGTTTTCAATATTGAAACAGGTATCTATGAATATGATGTAGATGCGGTTGATCCTGATAATGATGAACTGACTTACTCCTTGATAGAAGCACCAGAAGGAATGACTATTGATGCTACTACAGGAGTAATTAGTTGGCAGCCAGATACAATTCCTTTTGATTCAATAGTGCCTGTTGAAGTTAGGGTAGAAGATGGCAATGGTGGTTTCGATATTCAAGAGTATCAAATCGATGTTCCAGAACCAGTTCTATTAGGACAAATTAGAGGTCTGAAATGGGAAGACTTTAATAAAAATAGTATTCGCGACGGTTTAGTGCTTTCTGGGGAAATAGACTTAATTACCAATTCGTCCCAAGGTTATTACAATAGTTCAATTGGCGATTTATATCCTGGTAGTCCAACAGATCCTTTAGCAAGCTATTTCCCTGCACCCAATATTTCCACTGGAGATCCAACTGCTGATTTTAGTATCGAACCAGATATTAGTGCGGTCGGTGAATTAGGAGATTGGTTGGACAATCCAGAATTAGCTATTTCAAACGGATTTTGGAGTGATTTACAATCAATCCCGCAAAGATGGGATGTGAATACTGAAACGGCAATTATTTACGAAGTAGATGGAGGTGAATATGGCATCCAAAACTTCACAGCTGATTTTGTGATCGACAATAGTATTTTGGTTTGGGTCAATGGAGAGTATAGATTTGGTGCTGGTAATCCTCCTGGTTTTGAGGTTGAAAATGCTCCTTTAGGCGATCTTAATCCTGGCAAAAATTACATACAGATTATACGTGCTGATTATGGATTTATTTCAAATTACCTAGTTCAAATCACAGGAAATAGAATTGACCAAATTGCCGAACCAGGATTAGCAGGAGTTAGCGTCTATTTAGACCTCAACAACAACGGTGTTCTTGATGCTAATGAGCCAGTAGAAGTGACTGCTGAAGACGACCTCAGTACTACTAATATTGATGAAACTGGGCAATATTCGTTTACCGATCTATTCCCTGGTACTTACATCGTAAGAGAAATTCTACCTGAAGATTTTGAACAAACAGCCCCACTTCTAAATACAAATCAAGACTTCTACACAGTAGAGATTGGTGAGTCAGAAACGGTCAGCGATATAGACTTTGGCAATGTTGCTCTAAATAATGCACCGTTAATTACCAGTACTCCAGACGTTGTATCTGTCAATTCAGGCATTAACTACACCTACGACGTAGAAGCCATAGATTTAGACGGAGATAGTCTTTCTTATCAGTTGGTCGAACCACCTCAAGGAATGACTATCAATGAAATAACAGGAGTAATAGAATGGACTCCTAGCTTTGCTCAAATAGACAGTTATGAAATCCAGATATTGGTAACTGATGGTCAAGGAGGGGAGACAACCCAGACCTACAGCTTGGAGGTTGCAGCAAATCCAGTTAACCAAGCTCCTGTTATCAGCTCAGAACCTATAATTAATGCCGTATTTGGCAATCCTTACACCTACGATGTTGAAGCCGTAGACCCTGACGGAGAAGCAATTACCTACTCTCTCAACAATGCTCCTGACGGCATGGTCATTGATGGTGAAGGAGTAATTACTTGGAATCCTACTGCTGCTGATTTGGGCAATTATGCCATCGAAGTTGTTGCCACTGACGGTCGAGGAATCAGTACGACTCAGACTTACGATTTATCAGTTACTGAAGATACTCAAGCACCAGAGATTAACTTTGAGTTTACCGACACTCAAGTGAATATAGGCGGAGATATTACCTTCACCATTTCGGCTATTGATAATGTAGGGGTTGAAAATGTCAGTTTAGAAGTTAACGGTAATCCTGTAGTTCTAGATCCTCAAGGCATGGCAACCGTTACCTTTAATGAAACTGGACAGTTTGAAGTAATTGCCAGAGCAGTAGATGATGCGGGGAATGTCAGCGAATCAACTCAAACTATTTTCGTCCTTGACCCCAACGATACCCAAGCCCCCGTTGTTGATTTAATTTCCTACATTGGCGGTACAGATTTTAATACTGAAATTACTGCTCCTACTAGAGTATTGGGAACAGTTACCGACGATAATCTGTTGTTCTACACCCTTTCTGTCGCGCCGTTAGATAATGGAGAGTTCCGAGAAATCTTCCGAGGCACAGATACTGCCAATAACGGCAATATCGGTACATTTGACCCCTCAATTTTCCTCAATGATGCTTACCGTCTCCAGCTATCTGCTACAGATGCAGGAGGTAACACTGCTACAGATGAAGCAGTAGTCAATGTGGCGGGAGACTTAAAGCTCGGTAATTTCCAGCTCTCCTTTACCGATATGACTATTCCCGTAACAGGGATACCCATTCAGGTAACTCGTACTTACGATAGCTTCAATGCTAACAATACTGATGATTTTGGCTTTGGGTGGCGATTGGAATTCCGCGATACCGACTTGCGAACTAGCTTGGGAGAAGATCCCGAACTGACTGACCCCGATGGTTTTGGGATTCCCTCTAAAGCTTTTAGAGATGAGGAGAAAGTCTATATTACTTTACCTGGGGGAGAAAGGGAAACCTTTATCTTCAGACCCCAAAGAGAAAGCCGTTTTTCCTCTTTCTTTGAGCCTATTTTTGAAGCTGATGAAGGGGTTACTAGTACCTTGACTGTGAGTGGTGCAACCCTAGCACAACAAGGAAATGAATACTTTAACGTCGGACTGGCTGGTAGTCCCTACAATCCTGCCGACCCTGCGTTTGGGGGAGGAATTTATACCCTCACCAGTAAAGAAGGAATTCAATACCGCATTAACGGCTTAACTGGCGATCTCGAAACCGTTACCGATCGCAATGGCAATGTTTTAACTTTCACAGACAACGGTATTTCCAGCTCCACTGGTAAAAATGTCACCTTTGAACGAGATACCCAAGGCAGAATCGAACGGGTAATTGACCCTGAAGGCAACGCAGTCCGCTATGGCTATGACGCAGCAGGGGATTTAGTATCGGTTACAGACCGCGAGGGCAATGTTACTCAGTTTGATTATGACGAGCAGTTTGACCACTATTTAGATGAAGTCATCGATCCTCTAGGTCGCTCTGGAGTACGCTCTGAATATGACGATTTGGGACGATTGCGTCAGTTAATTGATGCTGATGGGAATCCTGTCGAATTGATCTACGACCCCGATAATTCTATCCAACAGGTTGAAGATCAGTTGGGGAATGTGACGACGTTTGAATATGACGATCGCGGTAATGTTCTGAGAGAGACCGACCCTGACGGTGGCATTATTACTCGTAGCTATGATGGCAATAATAATGTCCTGACCCAAACCGATGCTAACAATCTCACCACCACCTTTACCTATGATGGCAATCGCAATATCTTAACTGAAAGCGATCCTCTGGGTAATACTGTTACCTACACTTACGACAATTTCAGTAATATCCTGACGACTGAAGATGCTTCGGGAATTATTGTTACCAATACCTACAATCCTGACAATGGCAATCTAACTCAGATTAGCGGACAACCTAACGGTACGCTAACCTTTAGCTACGATGCTTCGGGGAATATCGAATCATTTAATGATGCTAATGGCAGCACTGCATTTACCTATGATGTCTTTGGTAACATCAGCCAACAAACCGATGCAGAGAACACTGTTACCACCTTTGAGTACGACAACAACGGCAATACTACCCAAGAAATTACTACTCGCACCCTAGCTGATGGCACTACAGCAACTTTAGTTACCCTGATGGAATATGACGATGAGAATCGTTTGACTAAGGTAACAGACGCAGAAGGTAATGTTACCGAAACTATCTACAATTCAGCAGGTGAGCGCATCGAACAAATAGATGCTCTGGGACGATCCACTAAATACATCTATGACGATCGCGGTTTATTAATTGAGACTATTTTGCCCGATGGTACGCCTGGCAATGATAACGACAATCCTCGAATGCAGACAGAATATGATGCGGAAGGACAGGTGATTGCTGAAATTGATGAGTTAGGACGCAGAACTGAATACCGCTATGACGATTTAGGTCGGCAGATTGCTACTATTTTCCCTGACAATACCCCAGGTACTCTAGCTGATAATCCCCAAACTCAGACTGAATATGACGCAGCAGGAAGAAGAATTGCCGAACTAGACGAACGAGGTAATCGCACTACATTTATCTATGATGATGCGGGACGAGTGATTGAAACTATTCTGCCCGATGATACTCCTGGTAATGATGCTGATAATCCTAGATTTCCCACTACCTATGATGTTGCGGGTCGTCCGTTAACTCAAACCGATGCCGAAGATAATGTTACCACCTCATCCTATGACAGCTTAGGTCGTCCTGAAGAACAAGAGTTCGCCGATGGTACTACTGCCACTACTGAATATGACTTATCGGGTAGAGTAGTTGCCCGTACCGACCAAGATGGAGAAGTAACTCGCTTTGAATATGACGATCTGGGTAGGCTAACTGCTGTTATTGACCCGCTAGGGACGACAACTCCCAACCCCGATGATTTTCGCACTGAGTATGGCTACGACGAGCAGGGGAACTTAATCTCTCAAACCGATGCTAATGGCAACGTTACCAATTATGAATATGACAATTTAGGTCGTCGCATAGCAGTTGTACTACTAGAAGGACAGCGTTCTACTATGTCCTACGATGAAGTGGGCAATCTTACCTCTATGACTGACTTTAATGGAGTAGTCACAACCTATAGCTATGACGAGCGCGATCGCTTGACGAGTGAAAGTTTCTCTGATGATACTCCCAGCATCACCCACACTTACTTTGATAACGGGTTGAAAGCTACTGTCACAAACGAACGAGGTATTACTAGATTTACCTATGATGTCCGTAACCGACTAACCAGTCGCATTGAACCCGATGGCACTACTATTGCCTACAGCTACGACATCGCAGGAAACCGCACTGAAGTTACTATTCCTTCTGGAGATACCACATATACTTACGATGCTCAAAACCGTATCAAAACTGTAGCCGACCCTGATAATGGCATAACGGAGTATTTTTATAGCCCCAACAGCAATTTAGAAAGGACTGAATTTGCTAACGGTACGGTAGAAACTCGCGAGTATGACGATCTTAACCGTTTAACTTATCTCCAAACTACTGATAGCAACGTCATCATTATCAGCAGCTTCCGCTACACCTTAGATGCCGAGGGCAATCGCACCCAAGTAGAGGAACAAGACGGACGCATCGTTCAATATGAATACGACGATAACGACCGTTTAACCCAAGAATCAATCTTTGCTCCTGGTGCGACTGTCGCGACTCAAACTATCGAATATGCCTATGATGAGGTGGGTAATCGCCTCAGTCGAGTAGATTCAGCCGAAGGCACTACTATCTATACCTACGACAATAATGACCGCCTACAAAGCGAAACTACTGACGGTGCAGAAACTACTTATACCTATGACAGTAACGGCAACACGATTACTAAAACCACTGCTGGCAATACTGTGACCTATGACTGGGATGCCAAAAATCGTCTTGTGGCAGCAGATACGGACGGGGATGGCACAAATGATGTGGTCAATCAGTATAACGAAGATGGTATCCGTGTTAGTCAAACCTTTAGTGGTGAAGAAACTCGCTTCCTAATTGATGAAAATCGTCCTTTTGCTCAAGTGCTAGAAGAGTACACCGAAGGAGGCATCATCCAAGTTTCTTATGTACATGGAAATGACTTGATTTATCAGGATAGAGACGGCGATCGCTCTTTCTATCATGTAGATGGTTTAGGTAGCACCAGAGCCTTAACTAATGAAATTGGAATTCTTACCGATAGTTATATATATGATGCTTTCGGTAATGTGTTGACTCAGACTGGACGTACTGAGAATTCTTATTTTTATGCTGGAGAGCAAAGGGATAGTAATTTAGGACTGGATTATCTTCGAGCTAGATATTTAGATACGACTACTGGTAGGTTTATTAGTCGGGATAGCTTTGAAGGGTTTCAGAATAACCCGATTAGCTTGAATAAGTATGCCTATGCAAGTGCAAATCCAATTGTTAATATCGATCCAAGTGGTTTTGTAACACTTCCACAAGTAGTAGTAGCAGCAGGTTTGATAGGATTCATATCTGATGTATTTAGAATACGCTCTTTCTTTAAAAGAATTACGAGAGCAGAAGATATAGCTGAGATTTATTCATTTACCTCTGGTGTTAGAGCATGGAATCCATCTGGGTTTGGTTTTGGTAGACAAAGACCCTATCCATTTGGAGTACAGAGTACTGGCACATATGGACGATTTGAAAATATATCAACGTCCAATCAAAGTATTCTTCAGTTAACTTTATTATTTAACAATGATGGTATTTTTGGAGAAACAATTAATTATGATCCTTTGTTAAGAGACTCTACTATTAAGGCATGGGTAGTCGGTGACTATTTTGATGGCAAAAGTGCTAATTTTTCTATTGTACGAGAACAAGCAAGCGTGTATCTAGAAATAAACCCAGAAAGCTTCTTCGCTAAATACTTACCTTTTACTAGAGATATAGAAATAGAAAGACCCCCTCTCAAAAGAAGCTTATTTTAAAACAACAACATTTTTCAGAAGTCATAAACCTTGATGAATAGAGATTTCATAAATATTAATTTTGAAGTCTCTATTCTATGGGGAGTGATGATAATGGCTTATGGCTTTGAGTGGGTGTGGTGTACATTGTTTTTAGCTTTACTAGGCTTAAAGCGAAGTGAATTTTACAAGAGTCATAGTCTTATTCATTCTTTTGTAAGAACCATCTCACTAATTCTTTCTATCTTTTTTGGCATAATTAGCTCCTCGTTATTAGTTTTTATATATAAAAATGTCTCATTGTCAATGTCTTTTGTTGAGTTTGTACGATTCATATCGAGGCTAATATTTTCAGATGTTTATTTTGTATTTGCCACATCATCAATATATTGGTCTTTATCTTTTTGTTTATTTGCTTTTTGTTCACATCAAATAAACTTAGATTGATTACAAACGGTGAAAATAGTAATCTTAAGTCAATTGAAATAAGTCTCTGAAGGCTTATGTCCACTAATTTATAACATAGGGGACACCTAAAAACCGCCCCAAAACATTGTCCACTAAATCGTTTTCATGCTATTAATAGACAGCATCGTCTACTATTCCATTTAATGGACACTTTGTATGAGACTCTTTGGCTAC
>Ga0209303_1000190_pt1 | contig 56870 bp, 24 predicted proteins | sample SidtaG_3_FD_187449 | JGI IMG/M metagenome (GOLD analysis project Ga0209303, IMG submission 187449) | Marine algal microbial communities from Sidmouth, United Kingdom - Sidmouth_Asex1 metaG (SPAdes) (version 2) | ecosystem: Host-associated > Algae > Red algae > Unclassified | place: Sidmouth...
ACACAGCTATCGGCAGCCAGATTTGAAGGATTATGGAATTAATCTAAAAAATGCGTTTTTGAAATGCTTATGAGGTAAGGGTTTCGGGCTAGATTGCCCCTGGTGACAGCTTCGCTAGTTTTACCCCATGATGCAGTTTTGGACTACACCATTTAGAATATTGTTAATCATTAAATCCCTCCTTGGGATTGGGTTAGTAGAAGCGATCGCATTTCTTTCCACAGAGGGCGATCGTTTTTACGTTTAATTTTTTCTAATTTGTACGATTTTGTAAAACTAAACGTTGGTTCTTATCTAAATGGCAATCGAGACTATTTATATAAGTTCATTCCTTTAGATTAGTCATCTTTATTATCTTGGTTCTCATGCTCCAATTCTTGTTCCATTAACAAAGTAATTTGAGCCGACACCGATCTTCTCTTTCCCTTGCAGTAGACTTTAAATTTTTCCATCACTGATTCTGGAATAGTTACGGAAGTTCTCACCATTTTTTCTTCTTGATCGTTATCCATACAACATACCTAGTAATACTAATTCTTATATTTTCTCACTAAGTATGTTTTGTTACCCTAACAGCATCTTAACATACTAAATAACATTAGATACGCAAAAGTATTACTGAGTATGTTATTATATAGATAGCAAAAGCGACCGCTCTCCGTCGAAAGAAATGCGATCGCTTTAGTAACCATCTATTACGAGGTTAATACCTATAATGACACAAGCTACAGCAGTAAAACCAGCAGTAGAAGTTAAAAACTGCGCTACTTGCCCATATTTCGATAACTTCCACGAAGCAAACGGAAGAGGTTGGTGCAAACTCTTCGACCATCAAGCCAGAGAACATCACGAAATTACTAATGACTGCATCGTATCTTCTGATTTGGCAGTTTCAGTAGAACTCGAAGATAACTTAGATATTTTTCCAAACATCAATATTGAAGAATTAGAAGCATTTCCTACAGAAGAAATAATAGACGAAGCTGATAAGCCTCATGCTGAATATGAAGTAGGAAGTATTGTAAAAGTTATCGATAAGGATGAAGACCATACAGAATGGGGCGTTTTTGAGGTCATCGAATGTATGTACAACAAAAACCTCTACGACAGCACTGAAAACTACCTGAATCAAGCTGAATGGTATTACCGTTTGGCTAGTCATGATGATGCCAGTGCCATCAGTAAATCATTGTGGGTAGCCGAAAACGAAATATGTCACTTTGATATGTCTCATAATGTTTGCACTGAAGACATCTTTTAATTAACCGAATTGGCGGTCGCATTTCAGATTGTGCGATCGCCACAAGCTTCAACCTCTTTTCAAAAATCCACAATCGATACTTAACGAAGATGAACAATAACCACGATTTCGGCTTTGGTGGTGATGAATTTTTAGGTCAACTTAATACTGTTCCTTATGCTCAATTCCTCAACGCCAGTAATAGCAAGTACGGTATGGCTATTACTTCACAGAATGCAGAATTAGCAGAATTTGAACTGAATGGAAGTTGGCAGCCCACAGAACACCAGTTTGGTGACGGGACAAATGAAACGCTATTGATAACTCAAAAACCCAAACTGTTAATCTTAAATCGCTCGATTCCCATGATGTCCAATGAAGTTGAGACTATCCCCTACAACAAAATCAAGCATAGTGAAGGTGGATATAAACCTTTTAGCTACGTCGTAGTCTGGTTCTTGAATGAAGCCAATCAGCCAATTTCTAATTTACCATTTAGGCTTCGATGCTCTGGTTTTGCGGGGTTGACGTTTCTTCAAAACTACGACTATTACAATCAGCCTAATTCTTTCTGCAAACAGTTTCTTGGGGTTTACAAGTTTCTGACCAACGACAGGGCGATTGATAAAAACAATATCTTTTATGCCCATGCAATCTATCAACCTACATTGATAAGAAAGAAAGCTACTTCATCTACTAATGGTCAAAGTTCCTTGGCTGTAATGACTGATAGCTTTGTCAAACCAACCAAAGATAATTTTGGCTCATTGATTATCAAAAATGGATCGACAACAAGCGATCGCATCAAGCAGATGATTGAGATTACTAAATCTTGGTTGAAAACTGATTCTGTCATTGCTAATGATGAACCAGAAGCTGTTGAGTCGGAAGAAAACCAAGCAGATTTAGCAACGCTAACTCGCAGCACTCAAAACCATTTTCGAGTGACCGAGTTAGTTCCTGAACCCATCGAGTTCTAAACCTTTTTAGTCTGTTGGTAAATGATTGCCTGGGTTTAAATGCTCGATTCTTTTAATTCGCGTACTCGCAATCGTTTACCAATAGGCAACCTGTAACCAATTTACCGAACGAACCTATCTCTTCATCACGGTCTGAATGATGATTACATATACCTACCGATTTAAAATTAAGCCAACAGCACGTCAAATCAAGCAATTTGAACAATATTTGAGTGTTTGCAGAAGCGTATACAACTACGCCCACGCTGAAAGAAAAGCTTGGCTAGAATCCCGTAAGTCATTGTTAGATCGTTGTTCCATCCGTAGTGAGTATATTATTCCTGCTGATACTCCTTTTCCCAGTTACTACAATCAATCGAAGGCTTTAACTTTAGCTAAAACTGAGTTTTCCCACTTAAAGCTAGTTAATGCCCAGTGTTTGCAGCAAACATTAAAACGACTGGATAGAGCCTGGGTCAACTTCTTCGAGCAAACAAAACGAGGATTTCCCAAGTTTAAAAATGCTAATCGCTTTCGTAGCTTTGTTTTCCCACAACCCCTGAAAAATTGTTTGGATTCAAACAGGGTCAAACTACCGACTATTGGCTGGATTAGAATTAGGCAGTCTAGACCATATCCAGAGGGTTTTAAACCCAAACAGTTTCATGTTGTTAGAAAAGCTAGCGGTTACTACTTGATGATTGTATTTCAATCATCCGAAGTAGTTCCAAATATCGTACCAGGAAAAACGTCAATTGGGATTGATGCGGGGATAGAGAGTTTCATAGCTACACCAACAGAATTAATTAAGAGTCCTAAGTTTTTGACTCATCAGGCTAGGAAGCTGAAATTGCTCCAGCGCAGATTGAAAAAGAAAACTCAAGGCTCAAATAACTGGTTGAAACTGCAAAAAAGAATAGCGAGGATTCATGAAAAGGTAGCCAATACCAGGAGAGACTGGCACTTTAAATTAGCTCATTATATCTGCGATAAAGCTGATAACATCTTTGTTGAGAACATTGATTTTAGGTCTTGGTCAAAAGGCTTGTTTTGCAAACACTCGCTTGATTCTGGCATTGGTGGATTTATCAATAATATATTGCCTTTTGTCTGTTGGAAAAGGAGGAAATTTTTTCTAAAAGTGGACAAAGATTTTTCTAGCCAAGAATGTCCCAAATGCCATCAAAGAACTGGCAAAAAGAAGCTTAATCAAAGAAGACACTGTTGCCAGTTTTGCGGACATACTGAACCTAGAGATACGGCAAGTGCCAGAATAATTCAAAAACGAGGCGAAAGTGCGGTAGGGCATACCGTACAGCAAGTTAAACTTGCAGAGGCGCGTGGAATAAACTGCTTGCGAAGCAACATTTCCACACCTCAAAATGCTTGTGGAGATGATGCGACGGGGTTCATTCAGCTTAGTCTATTTGAACTAGTTAGCAATTGAAGAAGCAAGAATTTCCCCTTAAATTGAATTGCGCGACTCAATCAGGTGGGAGAATGCCAATACGAGTATGATGGTCGCGGAAATAAAACGAAGAAAACTGATGCTTTGGGCAATGTAACTACCTACACCCACGATAGCCAGAGTAATGTACTTACTGAGACTATGACTCTCACTACCTCTGAAGAGGTACGTACTTTAGTTACTACTAAAACCTATGACAGCAATGGTAATGAAACTTCGGTGCTGGATGCGGAAGGTAATTTAACCAGGTTTGAATACGATGCCAATGGCAATCAAACTGCCATTATTGACTCATTAGGTCGTCGTTTAGTTAATAGTTACGATGACAAAAACCGTCTGACAGAAACTATTTTGCCCGACGATACTCCCGATGATGATAGCGATAACCTCAGAACTAGCACTACTTATGATGCTAATGGAAATCGTACTTCTGTAACTGACTTTGTTGGCAATACTACTTACTACTCCTCCAGCGCGACTAATCTGCCCACAGGCATGATCTATCCCGATGCTACCCCTGACGATTTATCGGATAATCCCATTATTTCCGTAGCCTACAACAAAGCGGGAGGCATGACATCTTTAGTTGATGAATCTGGCAACACAGCGACCTACGAATACGATGCAGCAGGACGCATAATTGCTACTCGCCAATACGACGCAGAGGGTAACTTAATTGAAAGCAAGACTGAATACGACAAGGCTGGTCAAGTTACTTCTAAAACTGACGCGCTAGGACGTACTACTCGTTATATCTACGATGCACTCGGTCAGGTACTTGAAACTATCTTCCACGATGGCACATCGATTAAAACTCAATATGATATTCATGGCAATGAAATTGCTAAAACCGACCAAGCGGGAATTACAACTTACTATGAGTACGATGCGGAAGATCGCTTGACTGCGGTAGTTGATGCCCTCGGACAACGCATGGAGTATCAGTACGATGAAGCTGGTAACTTGGTTTATCAAAAGGATTCCAACAATCATGTAACTCGCTTTGAATTTGATGGCTTAGGCAGACAAACTGCGGTCATCAGACCGATGGAACAGGAATCTCTGACTATTTACAATAAAGTTGGTCAAGTCATTAGTACTACTGACTTTAACGGTGAGGTTATTCTTTATGAATACAACGAGAACAATCAACTGACTAAGAAACTGTTTGAAGATGGTTCGACAGTTGAGTTTAACTATGATGATGCAGGAAGATTGGAATCTGTTGTCGATGAGCGCGGCACTACTAGCTATACCTATAACGAAAGAGGCAAAGTGCTATCTCGCACCGAACCCGACGGTAAGACTATTTCTTACACCTACAATGATGCGGGTAAATTAGAAAGCATCATCACTGACTCAGTTACCACTAGCTATACCTATGACTCATTCAACTTCTTGGATAAGGTAGCGGCTAATGGTAAGGTGACTGATTACGACTATGATGTGGTAGGTAATCTAGTGCAGACTACTTTAGCTAATGGTGTTGTAGAAACAAGGGAATATGATGAATTATATCGTCTGATTGGTGTAGATAATACCGATGAGTCAGGTAACGTTATCTCCAGCTACGACTATGAGCTTGATGCGGTAGGCAATCGCACTTTGGTTGAAGAATTAGGTGGGCGTACTGTAGCTTATGAATACGACAAGCTGTATCGCCTATTAAATGAAGATATTACCGATTCGGTTAATGGCAACCAAACTTTGAGTTATGTTTATGATGCAGTGGGCAATCGTCTCAGTCTGACTGATTCTGTTAATGGAATTACTACTTATAGTTATGACGACAATGACTGGTTATTGAGCGAAACAATAGGAGGTATAACTACCAACTATACCTATGACAACAATGGTAATAATCTCACTAAGATTAATCCCGACGAGCAAGTGACTTACACTTGGAATCAAGAGAATCGCTTGATTGGTGCGGAAATTACTAATACTTTAGGTACTACTAACTTAGGTTATCAATATGATGTTGATGGTGTAAGAGTGGCTTCTACTATTAACGGAGTCGAGACTCGTTATTTAGTCGATCAAAACCGCGAACACGCTGAGGTTATTGAAGAATATACTCCCGACGGCACGACTGAAGTGTCCTACGTTCATGGTTTAAATCTGATTTCTGCCAATCGTGATGGAGAAACTAATTACTACATTAATGATGGGCATAGTGGTATCAGACAATTAACTGATGAAAATGGAAATGTAACTGACAGCTATGACTATGATGCTTACGGCAATTTACTAAATTCTTCAGGCAGTACAGAGAATAACTATCTCTATCGTGGGGAACAGTATGACCAAGAACTAGGTATGCAGTATCTCAGACAGAGATATTACGATACTTCTGTTGGCAGATTTGCTTCGGTAGATCCGTTTTCTGGATTGGTTGAATTGCCCATGAGTCGTCACCGCTATATGTACGGCAATGCTAATCCTATTACTTATATCGATCCTAGTGGTGAGTTTAGTTTAAGTAGTTTAGCAACAGCTCAAGCTATGCAAAATGTTTTGATTGCTGGGTTGGCTGGAAGTTCACTTCAAAATGTTCAATCTATAGGATTTTTTCTTGATGGTGATGTTGTTGAATGGACAGGATCTTTACTAACTTATCCAACAATAGGAGCAAAAACAATATCTAGAGGATATGCATCAATTGAGCTAGGAATAGGTTTCCAGGCAAGTTGGGCATTTGTTGATGAAACAACTTCCTACAGATCCGAGAAACGAATAGGTACTGCAAATTTACTTCTTGGTGCTGAAGCTGGTTTTAGTAGAAGCTTAAATCCTTATTCTGTGTCATTTGGGGGTTTTGCAGTTGATACTCCACGACTTTGGGGAATCGAATGGTATGCTTTGAGCGGTTTTTATGCTTTCGGAAATGCTGGTATTTCTGATAATTTCAAAGGCAAAAGTATAACACCATTTTCACTAGGATTCGGATATGGTAATGCCAGTGGTAAAAATAAAAATTTAGATGGTCTTGGATTTAATCTTAGTTTATCTGGAGGGATGTCAATTCCCATATTTCCAGGATATAAAATACCTGGTTAATAAAATAAAGCTAGTCTATTTTATCCTATACAAAATTTTTAAAATTGTTTATTAATAATTATGAGAGATCCGTTTTGGTTTTGGAAGACAAATATCTATAACAAAACAATATTCGTTACACTAATACTAGTAGGAGGTTTTGCATTGGATTTTTATTTTAAAGTTGATTTAGCAAAAAAAACAGAGTTGTTAAAGCAAGAGTTTCTAAGTGTTTGCACAGCAGATAAGCATTGTGAAAGTGGCGTAAATACTAATTTTCAAGAATGTTTCCATAATAATTTCGATGAAGATGAGGTAGGACTTTATCAGGGTTTTGATGAACATGGATTTTCAGAATGTATGAATAAAAATGTTGGAGTTACCTATTTTAAACCTATTAGATTAAGTGAAATTTAGTTTTTCAAAATGTTTATTTTCAATGCCTAAAGGTATTTCTGAATTCATAAACTAAACTAAACAATCATAACCAAGAGAACTAAAATTTAATTCACAACAATTATTAGGTTAAAGATTTTAAAATGTCAAGTTTAAGCAATGCTTTAGAGAAGATTATAAGTTGGTTACAAAAACATCAACCAGAATTTGCTGATTCTTTTTTACCTGGAATTAAAATCGATAAAATTAAAAAGATAGAAAAGGAAATAGGATTCAAGTTATCTGAAGAAATTTGTGAACTTTATCAATGTCGAACTCACTCCTACAAATAGGCCTAAATAGAAGGTTCGTGCGACCAGGTGCAATCTACCTCTGAAATCTTTGCTGTGCAGTTGATACAGCGATCGGGTTGTTAAAATTTAGCGATCGCTGAAAGATAAGTTACATAAATGTTTTTCTCGATCGCATATATTGAAAAAAACTTTGCCTAAAACGAAGGTTGAGATATATCCAAACATCTACACCAAAGCATTGTAACTCCGTATTCAATTATCAAAACATTGCCTAGAAGAGTCCAAACTAGGCAATATTTTCATAAAAAATTCCTATCAAAATAGGGTTCAAATGGGGTTGACAAGTGTAACATCATACAAGGCTGCACTATATGGCACGAACCTTCTCTTTAGGCCAATATCAGGTTCTAAAATTTTGTCTAGCCAATCAGAAAAACTCTCCGAGATATTAACTTGAGATTTGAAATTCAGCTTTAGAGCATTTTGAGGTAACTCTGAAGGAGATCTATGAGTAAGCAAATAAAGAAGTGTTGCACCTAAACTGTATAAATCGGTAGCTGGTTCGGCTTTTCCTCGAAACTGTTCGGGAGCCATGTAGCCATAAGTACCCACTACAGTACTTCCCTGCATCAAAGTATCGTAGTAAGTATTTTGCACCGCGCCAAAGTCTACCAGAAAGATTTTACCGTCATCACTGCGAATTAAATTATGTGGCTTAATATCGCGATGAATTATTGGGGGGTCTTGAGCATGAAGATAAGTCAGAATCAATAATATTTGTTCTGCTATCTGTTTGACTTCAGCTTCTGTAGTTCGCCAGCCAGATTCAACTAGCTGAAATAATGACTTCCCAGGTGCTAGCTGCTGCACAATATAGAAAACTTTATCTTTCTCTGTTTTGATATCAAAGTAATCTAAATATCTTGGAATATGAGGATGATCTAATTTAGCTAATACTCTTGCTTCTCGCTCGAATAGTTCAACTTGTTTCCAGTCATCAAGTTGTCGTAGAGATACCGCTTTAATAGCAACAGTCGAATCATTCTTAAGATCTATCGCACTATAAGTAATTCCCACTCCTCCTTTACCAAGAACGTGAGTAATTTTATAGCGTTGATTGATAATCTCTTCTGACTGGTGTTCTTTTGCCATTCGGCACAAAAATAAATTCTATTCTGCTTTTATACTTCCCCGAAATGAAGATGAAATATCTATATTAATTGAAAGATTTGCTTTTCTTATAGTTTTCTTATCCCTAGTACCGATAATAATCACTATCGGTACTTGAATTGACGACAGGATCGGGGTTACGGCGATCACATAATTTACACTTAATTTTTATTGAAAATTGAAGCAATTATTGACAAAAAACTTGTCTTATTGCAAAAATACATAGCAGAAAATATAAATAATATTTATATTTTTTTTAGTTTTGAAATCATCGAAAGATCTTTAAGCTGCTACAAGTTTAAAGTTGAGGTTCTTCAAGGTAATTGTCGAATCTCTCCAAATTTTTGAATATGCTCAACCAACATTCGCATATAACCTCCAGACTGTTTGAGCAACTCTAAATTACCTACTAAAATAAACAACTCCTCTGCGCGACTAACACTTACATTGAGCAGGTTAGGGCGACGATTGATAAACCAAAAACTATCCTTGTCCCGACATTGACGAGTAGAAAAGATAATTGCCGATTTTTGCCCTCCTTGAAAAGTATGAACTGTCCCAATACTCTCTCTCTTAAAATCACGATACTTTAAATGTAATTTTGAATAGAGGGCATCTGCTTGAGCGCGATAGGGCGAGATAACTCCTATTGTATTTTCATTGTCTGGAGAAGAAATCGAGTAACCACTTTCTACTAGATATTCAACTAAGCGATCAATTGCCTCAATTTCTTGTACATTGGTATGTTGCTCGTAATTACCTTCAACGTGATAAGCAATAAGATTAGAGCCAAGTTTTGACTCTTTCTCTGGAGTTTTAATATCTAAGTTATAGCGACAGAGGCGATCGCAAAAATCAATAATTGGCGGTACGCAACGATGGTGTTGGCTCAAAATAATTCCCGAACCAACCAGGTTCGATGAGTCGAACACTCCTGCTGCTCGGTGATAGGCGGTAGCTGTAGAGATTGCTGTAGGGCTATAACGTTCGTAGTCAGTATCGGTTAATCCTCGATCGATAAATGCTCTTTCATGGTATTGCTCAATAATTGACCGATTAAAGGGGATGATTGGTTCTAACTGTAGTGGATCTCCAACTATCATTGCCTTATTACAGCGCACGAGAGCGGGAAATAGTTGATGTAGGGGAATCATGCCCGCTTCATCGACAATTAATCGATTAATACAACCGCTATCGGGATAGGGCAGCAAATTTCTAATTGATTGAAGCGTTGAAGCCCATACGGGGAAAATTAAGCTAACATCTCGCAAAATGCTCGCTCCCGATCTCCCAAACTTACGTCGGGCTTCATAATCCCACTCGCCGTTAATAACGTCAATATAAGTTCTAATGGAAACGATTACTTCGTCTTTGCGTCGTACTGCTTCTGAGAGTAAAAACTGCCAAGCTAATTCAAATAACCGTTGTTGTTGTTGATGATACAACGCAGAAAAACGAGTATAAAAATCTTGAGTGGGTAAGCTGGCAAGCTGCTGTTCGAGGCGTTCGAGGCGTTCAGTTAACTCCTGTCTTTGTTGTTGCCTGCGTTCTGATAGATTAACGACACTTTTAGGTTGCTGACTTCTAATAGCCCTGACTTCTTCTAACTGCAATGCTACAGAGACGCGAGCAGCTTTTAAAGACTCACGATTTACAGGCAATTGAAACTGAAAAGGAGTTGCTAAAGTCGATGTTAGAGGAACCTGAATTTCTTGCCCTAGTCGGTTGAGAATATGGTTCGTACTTGTCTTGGTAATTTTTTGCCAAAGTTGATGCAGAAAATACCAGAGTCGCTGCCACCAGGACAGATTTTTAGATTTTACTTGAGAATAATCTCGACGAGTTAGCGACCTAACTGCCTTTTCTAAATGAACAAAAATTTGTTCGTAGGCATCAATAGGATATCGATCGTAATCGGGTAAATTTTTGCTAGGTAGCTCATTGACCGTTTCTATTTGTCGATCGAGTGCTGTTAACTCTTTATTCAATTGCTCTACTCTCGCCAGCAATTGTTCTTTTTGAAACTCTTTTTCTCTGCCTAATTCTTGCTGCTGTTTTAGCTTTTCGATCCCAGCTATAAGCAAATTGGATTTTTTTGACCATTCATCTTGGCTGAATGTCTTAGAATTTAGCCAGTCAATAGCAGCCTGTAATTTAGGAATAACCTGTTTTTCAATTAGCCCTCTTCTTCCTCCTGCAAGATAAAAATTATCAGCGGGAAAATGAGCATCCAATTTCTCTAGCACGTTATTAACAGCGCGGTTGTTAGTACTAGTTACAAAAGTCAGATTGCTAACATCAAAACCATTTGATGCTAACTGATAACCCCGCTCGACTACGGATAAAGCAATCTCGTGTAATAACAAAGTCGTTTTGCCATTTCCTGGGGGTCCAATTACCGCAGTGAGAGGATTTTGTCTTTGGTGTTTGAGAGCAGTCGCTTGATCTTGGTTGGGAGGATCAGTGGGAAATGCTCCAAAGAATAATTCCTCATGACGAGGTGAAGCGGGTTTTCCGAACAGATACTCATAAGCGGGATGATTGGGAAATGCCCAATTAGCACTCGATTGAGAACTAATTTTTTGTAAATCTTTTTTCAAATTATAGTTAGCAGGGACAAAATCAAAGCGCAGTAAATAAGGTGAAGGCTTTAAAGATAGAGATGACTCTGGCAGCTCGACCAACTCCAGAAAATCTTGCAATGTAGAAAAAGGGTGTTTGAAGGTAGTCTCTAAGAAAACTTTAAGCCCTTCCTTGGTTACTAGGTTTTCTGCTTCTTCTTCATCCAGTCGCGATAATTCCATTAAATTAGGAATAACTGGCTGAAAATTATATTCAGTTAAATCCCAACCCAATGAACGAAACTTGCCGAGAAAAACCGAGGATACGTCAATAGTAAAAAGTGGACGAAACTGTCTTTGATTTTTGGCTACTTGATAAATTTGAGGAAAAGCTAAAGCAAGTTTGGTTTCTTGCTGATTATCAAGAGCCTTCTTAGAAAAATATTGTTCTTTTAATTCTTGAAATAAAGATTTTGACAGAAGCAAATTATCTCCTACAATTGAGACTCCCTTGTCCCAAGTATTTTGTCCAAGAGGCGTAATGGCATCAACACTAGCATTACTCAACTCTTCTAAATAAATATAGTCGAGCCATGCTGATGTTAGCATTTTGATTTTCGCCGTCTCTGACATAGCCATTAATTATCCGTAAATACTCCGTTTAAAATTAGCCTAACGCAATGTTCATTTCTTCGTATAATTTCTTGGTCGAATGATTTTCGCCCTTATGATAGTTAGAAAGAAAATGGCGTTCGATTGACCCGATTTATCATCTTCCCATAACGTTATGGGAAGATGATAAATCGTCATTCTAAAATTCGATTTTAGAGGTACGGAGCGTGGTCAGAGTTAAAACTTCTTATGACTCATATTAACCAATTAAATTTTCTAGTTTGTTCAATAGAGTTTCTAGCTGTTTGCGCTTTTTTTTATCTTCCCAAATTCGATTTTTTTTGACCTGTTGATAAATAGCTTTAAGGCGGTCTGGTATTTCAGGCGACCCTGATGGCGAAGCCGAGTGGAGTGACCTGATTCTTTCTTTGATTTGACTAAGAGAAAGCTCCTGTTCTATCGCTAACCTTAGCAAATCCGTTCTGGCTGATTCGTCTTTAATTGAAGCGATCGCCTTGGCTTTGGTATAAGCAATTTGACCCCCTCTAATAGCTAACTTGATATCTTCTGGAAGATTCAATAGTGGTAATCTGTTTTTGACAAATGATGACCAGTTCATCGAACCTATACTTTTAAAGACTTCTTCAACGAGCGATAGTTCTGATGAGGCGGTGTTTGACTCCCCCGATTTTTGGTTTCCCATAACGTTATGGGAAGATGATAAATTGTCATTTTCTAATTCGATTATTTCCTCTTCCGTTCCTTGGTTCTGGCGATTTGTCAGACTTTTTTGCAGCCGATAAAGAGTGAGGGGAATTTCTTCGGGATTGCTCTCTAGTTTAATTGCTAACAATTGAACAATTCCTTCAGTTTCTTCAATCGGATTTAGATCTTCTCTTTGCAGATTTTCAATTAAGGCAATTGCCCAGGCTGATTCATCATTAAGCTCTTTTACTACTACAGGTACGGACGATAACCCTGCTTCTGTTGCAGCACGGTAGCGTCTTTCTCCTGCTACTAATTCGTAACCTCCTCGGCTAACTGGTCGTACCAACAAAGGTTGCAAAATACCGTGAAGCTTTATTGAGGCTACTAGTTCTTTATTGGCGATTGGGTCAAAATATCGTCGGGGCTGTTCTTTTGGTCGATGAATATCGGATAGCTTAACTAAGTTTGAATCAGTAGGCTTGAGGTCAGATTCAGTCTCAGATAACCAACTTGGGGGAGGAGTAGTGATTTTACCGCTAAAGGCTTTCTTACTTTTGCGAGGACTCATAGTTATCGAGTAAAAATCAAATTATAACGATGCTAATGACTGGGCAATTTTATCTAGCAGAGCGACGGCAGGATGTTTGGGCGCATATACAGCTAATGGCTCTCGCTCCTCAGAAGCATCAACAAAAGCCGTAGCACGAGGAATAGGAGGAAAAACCTTACCCCAAGAACTAAGTTGTTCTTGAATTGCCCCAAGGGTACGCACATCAGCCGAATTACTTTTAGCATAGCGAGTGGGAACAAACCCAGCTATTGATAGTTTTTTATTGGCTTTTCTAACCGAGTTGAGAGTTTGTAAAAGTTCGTCAGTTCCTTCAAAAGCTTTCATGTGAGTCTCAATCGGAACGAGAACGTGGGTAGCTGCAACAAGACTGATAAAAGAAAGTAATCCCAAACTCGGAGGACAATCAATCAAAATAAAGTCATATTCATCTTTGATTGGTTCTAAGGCTTCTTTTAAACGAAAATCTCGCAGGGATGCGTTAACCAATTGCATTTCAGCACCAGAAAGAATTCGGTTAGCAGGAGCTAAATCCAGATCGTGAATTGCTTCATGAATCGGTAAGGGAAGTTCTTCTACTATGGCATCGGCAACAGTGGAACTCAATTCTTTAGGAATTAAACCCATAAATTTGGTTAACGAGGCTTGAGGATCTATATCAACCAACAACACCCGATATTGAAGCTGTGCCAATTGATAGCCCAGGTTCATAGTTAGGGTACTTTTGGCAACCCCTCCAGCCTGATTGAACAAAGCGATAATTCGACAGGGATCTTGGTTAGTAGACACGGGTTAAATAGTCCTAGATGAATAGCAATTGTAGCCAAAAATATTTGGTTTTATAGCTTTTTAGTTCTTAGGTGAACTACTTGGTCTTTTCTGGCAGTTCAGGAATAAGAGAAAGATCGAAATCTTTCTTCTTAGCTTGGAGATGATACTTCTTTAAAGTCGAGCCTTTACACTTAACTCCCTGTTCGTTAAACACACTTGCTACCTCGTCATAGCTATAGCCTTTTGCTAAAGCAGCATCAATTCTTATAGACTGCCGTGAGATTACCGAACGCAAAAATTCGGGCTTTTTAGTTCTTGGTTTTAGCCTCTTTATCTTTTTCTGTATGGCTAATTCAATTGAAGAAATATTTGTGTTCATTTGCCTTAGTTTCTCAGCTTGGTTCTATCATATCGCTCGATACCTGTTTAGTTGTTATCAAGAAAAGTTAGTTATTTACCGCAGTAAAGCGGTAGTAAAACGGGTGCGCTTCAATCACCTCACTTTCTCCCCTAATATTTATCACACATTATGTACCTATTTAGGATACAATAAATTAAAGCCAAATATCGAAGAATAAATCACCATAAATGGTAGCCAGTGTTGGTAGATGCTATACAAATCCAACTGACTACGCCCAGGAAAATTACTACAGTTCGGGCGAGAGTTTTATTAACTCCGAATGGTTGGGCAAAGCTGCCAATATTCAAGAACTTAACGGGCAAATAAAAGAAGGAGACTTTTTAAACGCCTACTCTTCATTAGACCCAAATGGAAATCCTCTACGAAAACAACAGCAATATCAAAAATCGAGTCGTCGCTACAATCGTCCAGGCACAGATGTCACCTTATCTGCTCCCAAAAGTGTAAGTGTTGCTGCTCTAGTTTATGAAAATAAAGATATATTAGATGCACATAAAGCTGCCGTTCGTGCCACGATGAAATATGCAGAAAATAACTGCATTTTTTATCAAACAAAGCAGCGCAGTCAAAAACTTCTATTACAAAGTAACTCTGCCCAGATAGCTGTCTTTCACCACGACGATAACCGCAATAAAGACCCACAACTTCACAGTCATTGTGTAATTCTTAATCAAACAGTTTGCCCTGACGGCAAATGGCGAGCCGTTGCTAATAAAGAACTTTATAAGCAGCAGAAAACTATTGGTGCTTACTACGATCACGAACTGGCTCGGAATATACAGCAACTCGGTTATCAAGTAGAGTGGACGAGCGACCATACTTTTGAATTAGCTGGTGTAGATAAAGAAAGATTAGATGCAGTATTTTCTAGTCGCAGCAATCAAATAGAAGCAGAATTAGCCAAATTAGGATTGACTCGCGCTACTGCTACAGCAGAACAAAAGCAGGCAGTTTGTCTCAAAACACGCCAAGAAAAAAAGCAGCATCATCACCCAGAAGACCGTCAAAAACAGCTTAAGAAATGGCAGAGTAAAGCCAGATTAAATGGAATTGAGCTAAATAAGCCTACCGAATATCATCGCGATTTATTTGAACGAACCTACAATAGCCAGAACCCTACTCATAGCATCAACGAACTGATTAGTAATGCGACAGAAATTCTGACCGAGCAGAAGAATGCTTTTTTATCCCATGAATTATTAAGGGAATGTTTGCGCCAGAGTCAAGGAAAATACGACCCAGTTAAAATTCAAACGAACATCGATCTCTATAAAGAATTTGTCCCTACCCGTGACGGACGATTGACTACAACAGAGGCACTTAATCGAGAGCAGAAAATTGTTCTATTAGCATCAAAGAGTCGAGATAGCCAAATTCCTTTATCCAGTTACGATCAAGCAGAATCGATCGCCCAATCGCGTTCTCTTAACCAGGGACAATCTGCTGCTTTAAAACAGATGGTCACCAGCCACGATGCTGTTGTTTTGATTCAAGGGAATGCTGGTGTGGGGAAAACCTATACTATGAAAGCTTTAGCTCAGACCATAGGCGATAAACAACCCATTAAAGGACTAGCCCCATCTGCTGCTGCTGCTTCGGTGCTACAGAACGAAAGCGGCATAACATCCCAAACTCTTGCCAGCTATCTCCTCACGAATAACCACCAGCTTCAGCGACAAGAAGTAATCTTGGTGGATGAAGCAGGAATGCTATCGACTGGGCAAATGTCCAAACTACTTCAAAAAGCGGCAGACCTTAACAATAGAGTGATTTTAGTAGGAGATACCAAGCAGTTATCCGCAGTAGAAGCTGGCGCACCTTTTAAACTACTACAAGAAGCTGGCTTATCCACTGCTAATATCGACCAGAATCTAAGACAGCGAGATCCCATACTCAAACAGGTAGTAAACGAAATCGCCAAAAGCGAACTAGATTCAGAAAGTATTAATACCGCCTATCAAAAACTCAACGAACAAGGAAAAATCAAGCAAATTGTCAGCGACGAGGCACGTATAAAGGCGATCGCCAAAGATTATCAATCTCGTCCCCTTGAAGTTCGCCACAAAACCTTGATTATAGCTGGCACGAATGCCGATAAACAGGCGATTGCACAGAAGGTGCGTACTGGTTTGATAGCTGAAGAAACATTGGGCAATCAAAATCTAGAAATTTCGACTCTACGACGCAAAAACCTCGATAAGTTTGCCATAACTCAAGCTCATCATTATCAACGGGGAGATGTAATCAAGTTTCAAACCGATTCGGCGCGATTTAGTAAAGACTCATATTATCGCGTTACCGAAGTCGATCCTGAAACTCAAACTGCTACTTTAATAGATACAGTAGGACTTACTGAAACTCTTTCTCTAGATAAATACAAACAAAGAGAGGTATATCAACTACAACAGTTAGAAATTCGCCCTGGCGAGCGGATGCGTTTTACGAAAAATATTCGTAGCTCCGACTATAAACAACTCAACGGACAGCGTTTTACGGTACAAGGCATAACAGATGATGGTCATATAGAAATAACCAGCCTTGGTAAAACTCAAAATATTTCAGTCGAGAGGTTACTTCATAGCGATTACAGTTACGTAGATACAGTACATAGTAGCCAAGGACAAACAGCCGACTATTGTATCTATTCCGCAGCAAATGCTAAAAGCAAAACCATTGGCAAAGAAAGTTTTTATGTAGCAGCAAGTCGAGCCAAACAAGAGTTTGTAGTTTATACGAGGAATGCCGTTGATTTAGGGGTAACTATTCAACTAAGTCGAAAAAACGAAAATGCTCATGATTTGGTCTCCTCAAATAACTCGCCAAAAAATCAAGAGCAAAACCAAGTTCGACAACAGACAACCAAAACTAAATCCGAACCGAATAACCAACTAAATCAATTAAACGATGCAGAACTAATTAATTCACTCGAACGCCTGTCGCAATGGCAAAAAGCAAGTCCAAAAAAACCAAATGGGAATTATGGTCGCAATAAAAATCAACAAATTGAACGATTTAAAAAACAAGAACAATCACAATTGAAGCAATTAAAATTACTTGAAGCCCAATTAGAACAATTGGGTAAACCGCGCTCAATACTCAATCCTTTTGGGGTTAGTGCTGATGTTATTGAAGATAAGCAAATAGAGATCGGTCGAACTCGTTCGTCTATTTACAATACCCAAAGTCAAATAAGATGTGTCTTGCCTGATTTTCAACGATGGCAGAAACAAGCTAGAGCTTATCTAGCTTGGGATGAGTCGGAATCAACAAAGCGGATGAGGCAATTAAAGAAAGATTTCAAAGCCCCGCAGATTCGTGCGCGTGTAGAGCGAATAAATGATATGTCTGCACTCTTTGATGCAGCTAGCTATATTGTGAAACAGCGAGGAACTAAATCCGAGAATGGACGCTATTATCAAGGCAAATCCTATCGTATCGAGCAGCAAGATAACCAGGTGATTATCACTCATAAAGACCGTGATGTACTAATGTCTGCAATGGATAATCGAAAGAAAGGTGGGATTATTAAAGTCAGTCAGTTTAATTTAACTCGTGAGGATAAAGACATAATATGTAACTCTGCTCGTCAAGTAAAACAGCAGATCGAGCGGGAGCAAAAGAGTCATCAAATTGATAGAGGAGGATGGAGTCGTTAAGGTAGTTAGCGTTGCAAATCGGAGAGCGAAAATCGGCGATTGCGTCTCCTTGTCATAATATTAATTATTGAACAGGTTACGATGCAGGATTTAATGCCATTCTGTCTGTTGAAAGATCTAGATATCCTATTTCATCTTGACAGACCCAAGTAAGCATTAACCCTTCTGGAACGGGAGCTTGAGAGAAATCTCTCACTGCTTTCTGATATTGCTTGTCTGTTGTTTTAGAATCCCGCAGCCGCGACTGGTTGAGCCTAAAATATCTTAGGGTATCTTGTTCGATTTCCGCTCGAAAGGCTGTGGCACTGCCATTACTGGCATCAAGGGCAAAGAAGAAATAATTTTTATGGGTCAACATAACCTCCAGCACCTTTTGTACTAAAGGATTGTTGGGATTAATCAGTACATTGTATGTTCGATATTCATAAAACTCAAAGGCAAAATGAATCACTTCACAGGTGTCATTACCCAACAGGGTATGCCCAAAGCCAAAGCCATTGCCTGAGACGGCTGAGGGGATAGATTCATTGGGACGGAATCCCAGAAATCCATACTCTCTCCCGAACTCTTCTACCAATCCCATCGCAAAACAAGGCGCATCCGCCGTTACAAACTCAACCATGAATGACTTATTGACGATTAGTTCGGGTAATGCAGGAGGTCTAGAACTCATAGTAGACAGAGTATCATTTTTGCAGCTCCTCTATCGGCTTTCTTCGTAACCGCTATGGATTCAACAAACGCTTTATCTCCTAGACTAGAAATATAAACTAAAAATCCTGTTTTCTCTGCAAACTGGTTCTCATCTTCACCTCACTCGACCCTGCACGAACCATAATAGTCCGTACCAGTGAGCCAAAAATACGCCAGCCAACTAAGCTCAAACTCGCATGACGAGTTGCCATCAATAAGTCATCAAGCCTAATTTGTACAACACCATCAAACAAAACGGCATTGGCTAAAACCCCATCTCTATCTCCTGGCAAGGGTGGAAGATACATTCTTTGGGTGGAAGTGAACTTTAACATCTCTCCCAGAAGCTGCTTGGCATGAGGATTATCAATGGTGATTGGCTGCAATCGCAGCAACGCAGCGTACTGACGACGACCTGGCACAAGGTCACAAGTGGAACTAGCAATGGTAAACTTTGTGCCTGTAATCCGCTCTCCTAGAAAGTATGCTGCATCAGAACTAATAATATCTCCCTGCAAAAGAGCAAACGAATCTTCTTCTAGGGGAATTAACTTCTGCTCAATTAAAGCTTGATACTCAATCGGAGGGCGTATTAGCGCACCGTTAGCATTAAAAAGCCGTTGCCGTGCCTTCGCGATCGCCAATTTTTTGGGCAAAAGACTGAATGATAGATAGGGGTTGAATATCATGAGAGAGGCTTTGCAGATAAGACTCAAGCTCAATTAAGTTCTCTGGAATGTTATCTGCTGGGGTCAATGTTACTCACTCTCCTTCGCGACAAGGGCATTATTGAGAGGACGTTCAATCTGATTGGGGTCGAGCATGACCTCATCATCGTCATCAAGACTGCTATTTTCAGGCATTAAAGGCTCAAAACTATCTCGTGTTGGAAGTTCTGGTAACTCTCCTAACATGGCAACAGCTTCGGCTAATACTTCTAAGTTTTCAGGATCTGGATGTTTTTGAGCAGCGCGCACAGCAACCGTCACCATTCTTAGTCCACCGCGAAGACGATCTACATCGCGGGCTAAACCATAAAGATGCTGAAAGTCATGCTCTTCAACAATACGATATTGACCTGTTTTCGTACTCAAAGTGGCAACCACACCATCTTTGATATCAGTCAGAGCCTTTGCTCCCTCAGTACGGAACTTTTCAAAAGACTGCCAAGTTTGACCAAGTTTTAATTGTAATAGTCCTGGTCGATGATGGGATTGATTGTTAGTGGGCAACATAGCTTATACCTCCTCAATAAATCCTAACGGAAAACCAACGAAAAGACAGCGATTAAAAATAAATACAAAAATACTAGGAATTACGTCCTAAAACTTGTCTTACGATAGTGGTTTCGTAAGTTTTAGAAATTAATGAGACGTAAAAGGCTTTTGCTAAGAGGCATTCTGGCTATTGCCAGTGTGCCTGAGATGACCAATTTGGAGGTAATCCCATATATTGAATTTTAATACTCGGATGGTCATTGATTAATTGTTGTAGCTTATGTTTCCACGTGCTTTGAGGGGCAATCTGGTTAAGAAAAATTTGAATCACTACTAAAAAGTTAGCAACTTTGTTGGTTTGATAAAAGTAATTTTTATATTTTCCAGATGTGTCAGGTAAAATGGCTAACTGTCTGTTCCAAACGCGGGAGTGATGGGCGCACAGGTTTCGCAGGTTAGATAAACTATGTAGCCAAGATTTTAAATCCCTTCTGCTAATACCAAATTTTTGAGCAATTCCTGTTTTGTATTTATTTTGAAGATTACTAAACAGAAAAGATATTGCCCCAAATTCCAGGGCTTCAAATGTCATCCAGCTAGGGGGAAGTTTGGGGTCAGTATATTTTTGATAGTAGTGCTGAAAAAAGATATCGCTACTTCTGCGGGTGTTATCTTCTATCCGTTTGATAAATTCATCGTGTTTTGAAAGATTATTGCGATTAGGATTTTTTTGAATATACCAAGGCAAAAAGTGCTGGGTTTCAAGAAACCAGTGAGGGTTTATATGCTGACTCATGTAGTCTGAGATTGCTGTCCTAATGGCAATCTCAATTCTCTCTAGTGCATCAGATAAAAGCAACCTGAATTCGCGATCGAATGTATAGCAATCGTAGATGTCTAGAAAGCATATCCCCGATTGAAAAATATGTTTTTGTTTGTCTGCCAAAAACGGATAAGCATATCCAGAAAAGCGATAGTAGCCTATATGTTGAAGAGTTTCTTTGGCTCTTGCTTCATCGTTTATCTGTAGTCCTCGACTTTTTAGCAGGCTAATTAACTGTTCGGGACTTTTGGCAGTTTTGACAAATTTCATGCAGTAAAACGCAAAAGACCCGCCTTGAGGTGCATCGTTGAGAGGCGTGACGGGTACTGTTATATATATAATAGTTAAATCTCAAGCAAAGTGCAAGAAAAACCTAGCTTAACTATTAACCTGGCGTGTCACAGGAATCATCCTGAATTAGCAATTAATTTAATTCGTCAGCCCAGAGAGTATTTCCGATAGTTCTGCTTGATGCTTGGCTCGATTGTCATCGTAAATCATTAAAGTATCTATCTGACGGTGACGAGAAAGCTTTTGTACCATACGCACGTTACCGTTGGTGGCATCTAAGGCTGCGGTGATAGAACTATGTCTGATGCGGTGGGGACTAATTCGCTTAGTTATTCCCGCTTTTTTTCCGTAGCGATTGACTAACTTATAGATTCCGTCGCCAGTTATGCGATGACCCTTATGTTTAAAATCGAGAGCAACAAAAAAGGGAGCTTTTTTCTTCTTATGCTTGTATGCCGAACTCCAGTCGAGAAAAGCTTTGGTAGTCGAACGACTCAAGCCAATAATTTCCGTCTGCGTACCCTTGCCCTTACCCAGTATTTTTAGCTCCCTATTAACTGGGTCAAAATCGCCGTAGTTTAATAAACTGACCTCATTACGTCGCAGGGCATTGTCCCATAGCAGTTTCAATAGGGCATAATCGCGAATGCCACTAATTTTCGTGCGATCGCAATTATCCAACATCAGACAAAATTGTTCGGGAGTAATCCCGCTCGTATCCCTGTAGCTCTGTACCGTTTCCCCTTTAACGTCCTCTAAAGTAAATTGACAGATGCCCAACTTCCGACCCATGCTACAGAGAGCCTTAATCGAAGCCAAACGTCGATTGACCGTAGCTTCTGCCAATCCTTTATCGAATAACCTAGCCTTATAATTCAGCACCACTCCCACCGCAGCCGAACGTTCCAGGTGCAAAAATTCCATCACCGAATCTTTAGTAGCAAGATTGCCCGTAGTTTGCCGAAAAAAATCATTGAGGTCTTTCTCGTAGGCTTTTCTCGTGCCAGAGTTGCGTTTGTCGATCAGGAATTGAGTCAGCACGTTAGTTTCTGTATGGGTAAAGTGTCTCTCAACTTTGGCATTGAAAGACTTTTCCAAATCTGCTGGAGTAAACTGTCCCATTATAGCGATATCGAAAACGTTGATTTCCGATAGCGTGTTGGTTAATACCTTTACTGTATCGTTATTTGAGCAGTTAGAAAAATATCTCTAAATAGTAAAAAACTCTAGCATAATTATGCTAGAGAACAATAAATAGCCAAAATTTCTAACACGATTGTGCCAGAGAATGATTAAGACCTTTTAAGAAATAGCAATAAAGTAAGCTATTTACCCGTTTATGTTAGATAATCTATCCAATAAGTGAAGTGATTTAGGATAAGAGAAATGTAAAAGCTTTTTCGAGTTCTCTTGCCTATACATCACGTCACACCTGAAAAAGTTAGCCGCTAGCTCAGATGTGATGATGTATAAAGCGAAGTGAATTCCAACAATTAGTCATTATATTTATCCAATTGCTGTTTGGAACCGATTGTCTGGTCAGGGTAGACTTTGACTTTTGATTTTAAACACGCCGTATTCGCGTAGAGGTCAATTATGTCTTTTTGGGACATACGCCTTTTTGCGGTACAGCTTTGTGTGCTTGTTCTTTATTATAGAACAGGTTAGCACAAGGTACATCAAATACGGTTCATCACTTCATCTTTTGCAAACTTTGTAATTGAAAATAGAACCGTGACCTATTCTGGGGATAACTCCCACCACGAAACCTCACGAACGATCGTGCTAGACAAGCACCATCATGAAGAATGGAGACAAAGCTCGGTTGACGAGCAATTAATCCGAGAAAACATAACCTCTCTCGCTGGATACGAACCTCACGAACTACTCCTCTATGCTCTGCCCCCAGATAAGCGTCGTAATGACGGTAGAGTCCGCGATAGTGAACTAAGACGGTTTCAGCATCTCGAACATGGAGGCTGGTATGTTGTCGGGCTAGATCCTGACACCAATTGGATTGACCTCATGGCTTGGGGTCGCTTTAAACCCGATTCCCCTCGTCCCGACGGCAATGGGAAACCAATCAAGTATGAGTCTCCTCCCAATACTCCCAACCGAGTTACTTATTATCGAGTTCCCCTTCACCTCTGGAGGGAGATAGCATCTCGCTATGGCGTTAAACTCTATCACTCTCCCCTAGCTCTACGTCTGACTGCCAGAAAACAGCCCATTAACTTCTGGCAGTGGGTCAAAAATACCCCTGAGATTCCCATAATCCTCACTGAAGGAGAGAAAAAGGCTGGAGCATTATTATCTCAAGGCTATGCTGCTATCTCCCTCCCAGGCATCTGGAGCGGTCGCAACCCTAAACAAACAGACCCAGAGCAGAAGCTGCACGACGACCTGATACCCTTGGCAGGGAAGGGACGTACCTTTATTATCCTCTTTGACTACGACCAGAAACAGTCAACCCGCGAGGCAGTATACAAGGCTACCCTAGCCACTGGTAAAGCTATTGAAGCCACAGGAGCCAGCTGTAAGGTAGCTCTCCTGCCAGGACAGGAAAAAGGGGTAGATGACTTTATTACCGCACGGGGAGAGAACGCAGCTAAAGAGTTAGCTCGAATCATCACCAATGCTCATCCAATCGAAGAGTACAAATGGTTTGCCAATCCTAATGATGAAGAATTAATAAGATACGCTCCTGAAGATACTATTTGTACTGAGTATTTAACTGATGCAGTTGAAGTTAACCTAGATCGCCCAGGACTGATCGCTATTAAATCGGAAATGGCTACGGGGAAAACTACAAGGGTCAAAGAACATCGTCTTACTCATCCCGACGAACGTTTTCTGGTTGTCGGACACCGTATCGCTCTGTTGCGGGAGCTTTCCCAGCCGAACAAGCTAAATACCACTATGTATTCAGACGTTCTCTCAGGCAAAATGGAGCGAGAAACTGCCCTGTCAATTACCGTCGATAGTTTTCACAAACTCAAAACTGAAGACAATTACTATGACTGTATTTTTATTGATGAAGCTCGTCAGGTACTCCGACATATTCTCATGGCTACCACCTGCAAACTACATCGTCAGGACATTATCTCTAAGCTGCAATACTTTATTAGAAAAGCTCGTCAGGTAATTATTGCCGATGCTCACCTCGATGACTACACCGTCGATTTCTTCCTGTCTATGCGTCAATCAGGGGAAGTTCCTCTAATTATCCAAAATACCTACCAGCACTCCAGTCGCAAAGTGTATTTTTACGAGAGTAAAGACTACACGGCTCAGTTAGCCCAGCTTATCCAGGCTGTCAGTCAGGGCAAAAAGGTAATGGCAGTATCTGACTCCAAAAGTACGATTGAGAAAATCGAGCAGGTTTTAACCGATGAGTTTGTCAGCTACCCAGATAGTAAAAAGCCCTCAAAGGTAATCTGGTCAATTCATTCTGATAATAGTGGTAGTGAAGAAAATCAGCACTTTATTAATAACATCTCATCAGCAGTTAAAAATGTTGATGTCCTCCTGGCATCTCCCAGTCTCTGTACAGGGGTAGATATTCAAGGAGAACACTTTGATGAAGTTTATGGCTTCTTTAAGGCAGTGGCTTTGACTGCTACAGACTGTCTTCAAGCCCTCCACCGTTACCGCCATGCCGTACCTCTTCATATTTGGGTAGCTCCTCGTCCTAGCTTTGGCTATCAAGACACTAATGCCCAAGTCATTAGAGATAAGAAGTGGGAGATAAGCGACTTCAACAATTTTGCTTTAAACATCGACCCCGATACTGGTAAAAATATTCCCATTCTCAACTGGGCATTTGAACTTTACTGTCAGATTGAAGCTCAATCTAATCGCTCCCTCAATAATTTACGCGACCATCTCCATCGGCTACTGGCAAGGATGGGCTATCAGATAACAGTAGTAGAAACTGAAAGTAACGATGAGGCTAAAGAACAACTAAAAGAAGCTAAGAAAAAAGTCACCGAACACCATATTAAGCAGGTGACTGTAGCCCAGAAAATTGATAAAGGACAGTATTTACAACTGAAGAATAAGCCCTATCTCACTCCCGAAGAAAAGTCCGCGATGGAACGATTTCGGATTGAAGATAGCTACGGGCAAGAGATAAGCGGGAATTTGGTCAAGAAGGATAGTAAGGGGGCTTACCTGAGTCAATTAATTACTTTAGAAGCTGTTCTCTCACCCCCTCAAGGGGAGAGGGTAGACCCAAAAGGACGAATGCCAATCCCGCCGAAACTGGTTATGGATAAAGATTTATGGGAATTAGATAATCTGCCCTTCTTACCCGATAGACAGCATTTCTGCGCTCAATGGTTTATTTGGCACTCCTTGGGCATTACTCAAATCCTAGAGCGTTTGTTTGAGGGTGAAGAGTATACGGCTAGCGATCCCGATGTGATTAAGTTAGCAGAAATAGTTGGCAAATATCGTAAAGAGATTAAAGCCATCTTGGGTTTTTGGATTCCGACTAAATCAAGTCCGACTTGGATTTTAGGAACTTTGCTCGATAAGCTGGGATTAAAAACTAAATCATGTAAAAGGGGAAGTAGCGGTCAGCAAGTTCTACATTACAGCTTGGCAGTTGAAGAACTGATCTTTGCTCGCGAGGTTTTGAAATATCGCCAACAGCAGCGCATTCTCAAAGAAGAACGCCAACGACAACGCCAAGAGGAAAACTATCTACATCAGATTATGATGGCGACTCAATTTGGCTCTAGTTATCCCAGCGAACCCATATCAACCCCCAGTGGTAATAATAATATTCCTTATAAACAGCAGGGGGTTGATATGAGTGAAAGCCATACTCCTTGGTTCATAGAGAAGATGCAATCATCACTGGTTCTTTTGAGGGAATTGGTAAATCTAGGAAGAGATGTGATTCAAGGACTATTTCCCCTAACTTTGGATCTAAATCCGATCCAAAAAATGCTAATTTCCTATCTCAATCACCCAATGAAGTTTATCCCTCATAGTTCTATTGAGACTTGAGTCAAAGAAAACAGCTTAAATAACTCTAAAAATACCTGAAGTTTTCCAGGTAATAGTTCCGAATGTCGCTAGGCTAGAAGTAATAGCTTGTCTACAAGGCAAGTCCTGTCTATTATTTCTTAGAACCAAGATGATTAACGGAAGAATACCAGAACTAACTATAAAATTCACCGAACGTCCTCAAAATATCCCCACTGAAGGAAAAAAAGCCACTATTGAAATCAAGGGTGAGAACGATATCGCTGTCAAAGCAGAAGTCAATCGTAAGAGCTTGAAGAAAGTAGTAACCAAAATGGATACCTGGGAGAACTGGGTAGCTGCTCTCTCAGGTAAGATGCAGAGCATATCGGCAGATGGGGTAGTGGAATTAGTTGATGCGGGGATTAATATCTTCGAGATTAAGCAAAAAGAGCCTAAACCCACACCTGAATCAAATGATGCTTAGGATAAACTCATGAACCAGCAAAATTACCTACTCTTCAACAAGTTACACAGACGGTTGCTAAGTCTCGCCATCACCGTCGAGAATTAGAATTAGCTTCCATTGAATTAGAAGAGTTGATTGTCCAGTTGGAACAAGATAATCGCCAGCGACGTAGTAAGTATCTCGTGAATTTATCCTCAAAGAGCGCGTAAATACAGTTTCAAACTTTTAAATGGTTCGTATCAAGGGAGTTGTCAAAACAGCAGAGCGAGTAAAAAGCCAATTACAGCAAGGAATTCACCTTCAAGAAGTGGAGTCCTTTAAAGCTTTTGTGCTTAATTCCCTGTATACCATCGAACAAATCTGCACCGAAGCTAATACCACCCCCGATAGTCTTCCTACTCGCTCTCGTAAAGCCTACTACTACCTCAAGTGTATAGATTGGCATAAGTTACCTCTAACCGAGCGATCTAGAGAAGAACTAACTCCAAGATCGACACCAATACCACCCTCAACTCTGCGAATCAAGAATATAGTCAAACAACAAAAAAATATTCAACAGCAGATAGAGCTATTAAAGCCCAACCATACCGACTCCCAACTAGAATCAATCAGGCAAGCTTTAACCAACTGCATCCGAGAAATTGATCGCATTTGCCAACAAAACAAACTTACGCCTGCTGCTTTAACGACACCTTCTCGTAAAGCCTATGCTTGGATGAAGTTTTTGACTGATAAAGATAACCTCAAGCTGCATATTCAGACTACCCAAAGAGTAAAGATCTTAGCCAATCGAGCTATTACCGCTCACAAGTCAGACATCTCAGAGGTTAAAGTCACCATCACTAACTACAGTGGCTTGTACAAATACAAAAAGAATCCCCAAGGAAATATCGAACTGCAACTGAGCGAAGGACTTATCCAGGCTGAGGATGAGATTCTAGAAGCCATCATCAACACCACAATACAGGGAAATAATTCCCAAGATAAAGAACTAGTTCGCCACTTTAGTTCAACAGAAGCATATAGCGACATCATCCTCGAACTAGACCTGATAGCCGATCTCGATGCCGAGACACCCCAAGGAAACTATTACGACTTAGAAGCCCTATTTCACCCAATCAATCAAGAGTACTTTGCAGGGCAGATGGTAAAACCCCGTTTAACCTGGAATAAAACCTTAACCCATCGCAAACTAGGACACTACGAGCCTCTGAGAGATAGAGTAGTTATGAGTCGGACATTAGATAGTCCCCAAGTACCGCAAATAGTGGTGGAATTAGTTCTCTATCACGAACTACTCCACAAACATCACGGTGCTAAATTGTTAAATGGTAAAAGGATGGTACATACCCCTGAATTTCGTCGCAGCGAGCGTCAATTCCAACATTATCAAGAAGCACAACAATGGTTAGAGCGATCTGTAAGTACACTATCTGGAAATTACTGAGAAACACAAGGAAGGGAGGAAGAAGATGGAAGTTAGAGATAAGTTCTATTGTTTCACGCTAGCCTGGGGAGTTCCCCAGACCCCCAAGCCAGTCATTAGGCAAGCGTAAAGAAAGTTTATCTATACTTTCAGATGTATTTTCACGCTTGTCTACCACTACGTTATGACTGGCAGTGATAGTAAAAAATGACGCGCTCTCCAAGTACCGATTCGTGGAGTTATCGGGACTTCAAAGCAAAGCTTTATATGTCAGCCTTTTATAGAGGTGTGGCTGATAGTATTTATAACCTTAATTATATTCTGGCAATTCCAAAATAAATGTGACTGAGATCATAGATGAAGCCATTCTTTAAAAATAAGAGCTTTTAATATTACATATTGTGTATAAAGAAATACATATTTTGTGATCTGAGTTAGTGAAGCTGAGATAAAGCTGATGTTATAAACATGAAGAAGGTATTTAATAATACTTTTTAGAAATTTATCCAACTAAATAAATACCAAAACTAGGGGCTAATTACTCCTGGCTTTGCTGTGCTTTTTTATATTTATTCATCTATCTACTTAAAGTTATTATGACTAACTCCCATAATCATTTTGGCGACAACAACCCTCTATTCAACGATTTATTTACTCCTTTAAATTCAGAATTAGATGGAGAAAGCGTAGATATTGGTATTACCAATAAAGATGGTTCTTATAGCGACCTTCTAAACTCAGAATCAGAGGAATTATCCCTGATTGAAGAGGCAATGAAAGGTAATCGTGAAGATGATTATGATTATGGATCTAGTTTATTTAACAATCGCCCTACAAGTTTTTCTTCAAACTACAACAACTATGGTGGTGGTTCTTACACGGGTAATGATGATGACTTTAGTGTCAACCAAGATGCAAGCAATAGCCAAGCAAATGACTTTGGAGATGAAGTAGTCGCCCAAGGTACAGGATTAACAGGGGAGTACTTCGACAGAGCCAATCTAACCAAATCTATCCTGACTCGCACCGATACAAACATCGACTTTGATTGGAAAAAAGGTTCACCCGATTCTGCTATAAAGAAAAATACCTTTAGCGTTCGTTGGAAGGGGCAAATAGAAGCAGCACAGAATGAAACCTATACTTTCTACACTCAAGCAGATGATGGTGTGCGGTTGTGGGTAAACAACGAATTGATTATTGATGATTGGAAACAGCATGCAGTACAAGAGCGTAGTGGCACAATAGAATTAGAAGCGGGAGAATTCTACGATATCAAGCTGGAGTATTTTGAAAAGAAAGGTTCTGCCTCTGTATCTCTGCTTTGGTCTAGTCCAACTCAAAATAAGGAAGTAATTCCCACCTCATTCCTTTATCCAGAGGATTATGTTCCTCCTATCGTACCCACAGATTTAGCTATTACCGCTCCTGGAGAAAGTGACCAGGAGGTAACTGCTACTTTATCTCTAGTTAGTAAGGGTGGCGATTACAAAAATGAAGCAGGTTTATTTTTAGTTGATGACGAGACAGGTAAAATTGGCAATCTCAATCCTGGAGATGATGGCTACGCAGCAGCAGCCCTAGCACCTGAAAGAAGATTATTGGTATTAGGTAGTGGAGAAAATCAAAGCCAGACAAGCGTACCTGGAGGTAGTCATGTTGGTTCTTACCTAATCCAAAACAACACCACTGAGGCATTTCTAGCCCATAATCCCCAAAACAATCTTCATGCTAACCCCGTAGCTTTCTTTAACTTTACTTCTACTAACCCAGATAACTTCGACCATTTAGAATCTAGTAGTGCGGGAGAAAACAGCGTTAATCTAGCCTGGGAAGATTTGAGAGGAGGAGGAGATAAAGACTTTGACGATTTAATTGTCAAGGTGGATTTTGCGCTCGCATCCGAACCACCCGTACTCCCACCAAGCAATCTAGACTTTAGTATTGTGGCTGAAGGTGAAGTCAGAGTTAATGGCAGCAGTGACTTTGATGGAGATCCAGCAGACTATAACGATGATGCTTATATTTACGCTGGCAAAGGATTTACCTTCAACGGCAATTTAGAGTTACCAGTCCTTAGAGATGCAGAAGGTAATGCCATTACCGATAGTGATAACAAAGAAGTTTTACTAGATAATGCTGTAGCTGTATCGTCTAATTATCTCTACTCTAATGTCAATGGTAATAATACCAATCGCTACAGCGGTTTAGTTCCCCCAACAGTAGTAAATACTCAAATAGTCGAAGTTCCTGACTATCATGACTTACTAAGCGAAAATCTATTTGATGCTATTCCTACAGATGCGGAGGTAATTTACTTCAACGTCCATAGCAATCGGATGAATAATTCCAGTCAATGGGAGCAAAAATTTCCCGAACCAGGAACTCCTGATAATCCTACAGTGGTTAAGGTTACTGGTGGAGGATTGAATATTCCCAGCCATGTAGATCTAAGTAACTACGTAATAATTGTCGAACACGGTAGCATCAATTTTAATGGTAGCGGTCACGATTTAGACAATGTAGTTTTGGTTGCTCAAAACGGTAATATCAATCTTAGTAAAGTCCAAGCCCAAAACTCATCTATCTTTGCTTCATCGACTATAAACATGAATGCTCAGGCTCGCTTTAGTGGAGAGAGTTTAGTAGCTAATGGTCAGGGCAATATTACCTTTGATGGAGCAACTGCCACATCAGGAGAATCTGACTTCTTAACCGTTGTCTCTTCAGGAGATATTACCTTTAACGGTTCATCAGATACTAGAGGGGAATTTTTAACGGCTAAGAACTTTACCTTTAACGGACACTCTACACTCTACGGCTCGATAGGTGCGAAGAAAAATATCACCTTTAACGGTAACGGCACAGTAATTGGTATTGCTCCTCCTGCTGTTAACCCAACTCCCGAAGTAACTATTGATAATGTCACTCTAGTAGAAGGGGACGTAGGTACAAAAATTGCTGAATTTAATGTCACCTTATCTAATTCCAGCAATGTAGCAGTTACCGTAGACTACGGTACAGAAGATAACACTGCCATTGCAGGACAAGATTACGGCGCGACTAGCGGTACGGTAACGTTTGAGCCTGGAGAAACAACTCAAACTATTCAAGTTCCTGTGATTGGCGATAGTTTAGATGAGTTTGATAAGGAGTTTTTAGTCAATCTGTCTAATCCCAGCAACGCCAACATTATTGATGCTCAGGGAACAGGAACAATTGAAGATAATGATAATGCCCCTGCTCTATCTATCAGTAGTGATCTGGTCACAGAAGGCGACACGGGAATTAAACAGGCAGAATTTACCGTGATGCTCTCTAATCCCAGTGGTAAAGAAATATCGGTAGACTTTAATACAGTAGAAGGTACGGCATTATCAGGAATTGACTATACGGCTCAAAATGGAACGTTAACTTTTGCTCCAGGAGAAATCAGTAAAACTATTACCGTAGATGTCTTGGGAGACAATATTGATGAAGTAGATGAAGCTTTTAGTATTCAGTTAGATAATCCCAACAACGCTACGTTAGATAATAATCTGGCAACGGGAACAATCATTGATAACGATTTACCTCCATCTGTAACTATCGCCAATATTCAGGTGATAGAAGGTAATGATGGTACGAGTAATGCAACTATAACCATTAATTTAGACCGTGCTAGCAGCTTACCCATCAGCGTTGATTACAGTACAGCCGATGGTACGGCTACTGTCGGATCTGACTATCAAGCTATTAATGGAACGGTTGAATTTGCTCCAGGAGAAACGAATAAAACGATTGAAATTGCGATCGCAGGAGATACAATTGATGAGTTTGATGAGATTTTAGCCGTCAATCTAACCAATGTTAGTAACGCTACAATTGCCACTACTTTTAGCACGGTAACAATCCTTGATGATGATGCTTTAGCTAACATTTCCGTAGGAGATGCAGTCTTAACTGAAGGAGATGAAGGCAGTAGCAATGCTAGCTTTACTGTTAGCTTGAACGCTCCCAGTACAAAACCTATCGCTATTGACTTTACTACTGTAGATGGAACGGCTATTTCAGGAGAGGATTATGTTGGAGTTAATGGTACGTTAGAATTTGTTCCAGGAGAGACGACTAAAACTATAGAGGTAGCTGTTTTAGGCGACAAGCTTGATGAGGTAGATGAAGCCTTTACCATTCATCTATTTAATCCTAATAATGCAGATATTCTCAACAATCACGGTACGGGAACGATTGTAAATGATGACAATCCTCCCACTGTTACTGTAGAGAATTTAACTATAGCAGAAGGAGATAGCGGAACGAGTGAAGCTATTTTTACCGTTACTTTGAGCGAAGTTAGCGGTAAAGAAATTAGTATTAATTACTCTACAGTTGATGGAGATGCAGTAGCGGGATTAGATTATGAAGCAGCATTGGGTACGGTAACTTTTGCCCCAGGAGAAACGACTAAAACTATCTCAGTCACAGTTAATGGAGATACGATTGATGAAATTGACGAAGCATTCTTCCTCCAGCTTGATAATGCCGTTAATGTTGTCCTCAATGAAACTCAAGTAACGGGAACAATTACAGACGATGATAACCCTCCCTCAGTTACAGTTGAAGATATTACGGTAACTGAAGGTAATGATGGTAACAATTCAGCTATTTTCACAGTTACTCTTGATAATCCTAGCAGTAAGGAAATAAGCATTGACTACTCCACAGCAGATGGTAGTGCTATCTCTGGAGAAGACTATGAAGGAATTAGCGGCACAATTACTTTTGCCCCAGGAGAAACTAGCAAAACTATTGATGTAGCTTTATTAGGAGATAGTATTGATGAATTCGATGAAAGCTTTAGTTTGAATTTAGACGGTGGAAGCAATGTCACGATTGCTGACAATAAAGCTACTGCTAACTTAGGGGATAACGACGATGCACCTAATCTAACTGTAGGCGATGTAACTATTATTGAAGGAGATAGTGGCACTACCAATGCAAGCTTTAGCATTAGCTTAGATAATCCCAGCGGTAAGGAAATAACCGTTGATTATTCTACAGTTGATGATACTGCTATTGCGGGTTCTGATTATAATGCGATCGCAGGTACAGTAACTTTTGCTCCAGGAGAAACAACTAAAACTGTTGAAGTAGAAGTAAATGGGGACATTTTAGATGAAATCGATGAAAACTTGAATGTTCAACTAGCTAACCCCAGTAATGCTACTTTAGCCAATGATTTAGCCACCATAACTATTGTTAACGACGATTTGCTGCCAGAGTTGATGGTCAATGACATAACTGTCGATGAAAATGGTGATTCTGCCATTATTACTATTACTCTAGATAATCCCAGCAGCAAAGAAATAACCATCGATTACTCCACAATTGATGGAACAGCTATTGCAGGATCTGATTACACAGCAACAACAGGAACAATTACTTTTGCTCCAGGAGAAACTAGTAAAACTGTCGAAGTAGCTCTGCTTGGAGACAACATTGATGAAATTGATGAAGCATTTAGCATTCAATTAACTAATCCCAACAATGTTACTCTTACTGACTCTCAAGCTACTGTTAATCTAACTGATAACGATAATCCTCCCGAACTCTCCATTAGTGATGTAACTGTTACCGAAGGAGATAGCGATATCAGTAATGCTACCTTCGCTATTACTCTAGATAATCCCAGTGGTAAGGAAATATCAATCGATTATTCAACAGTCAACGGTACAGCTATAGCAGGAGAAGACTATACAGCAGTAACAGGAACGATAATCTTCGCTCCAGGAGAGACTACTAAAACCATTGATGTTGCAGTTAATGGCGATACGATTAATGAAATAGATGAAGCATTTAGTATTCAACTAACCAATCCCAATAACGTTACTCTGGCAAATAGTGAAGGAACCGCTACCATTGTAAATGACGATGAATTGCCCGCTTTTGTAGTTAACGATCTTACCGTTACAGAAGGAAATGATGGTACGAGTTCAGCTATTTTTACCGTTACTTTAGACAGCCCCAGCAGTAAAGAAATTACGATTGATTACTCAACAGTCGATGGTATAGCTATTGCAGGATCTGATTATGTAGCAAGCTCTGGCAGTTTGACCTTTGCCCCTGGTGAAACTACTAAAGCGATCGCTATTACTATCAATGGAGACAATCTGGATGAAATAGATGAAGCTTTCTCCCTTAGTTTCTCTAATCCTAACAACGCTACTCTAACTGATACTCTGGCTACAGTAACAATCACAGATGATGACAATCCTCCCGAAATAGCAATTAATGACATTACCGTAACTGAAGGAGATAGTAATGATACTACTGCAACAGTTACTATTAGTCTCTCCACGCCTAGTAGTTTACCAATTACTGTAGATTACTCGACAGCAGATGGTACGGGAATTTCAGGATTAGATTACGAAGCAGCATCGGGTACTGTTACTTTTGCTCCTGGTGAAACTAGTAAAACTATTGATGTAGATGTAATTGGGGACAATCTAGATGAAATAGACGAATCATTCCTAATTAACCTAGATAATCCAACTAATGGGACAATTAGTGACAATCAAGGTGTAGTAACGATTACGGATAACGACAATCCTCCTGAATTAATAGTCAATAATCTGACAATTGCTGAAGGAAATGATGGTACGAGTACAGCTATATTTACCGTTAGTTTAGACAATGCCAGCAGTTTGCCTATTACAGTAGATTACGCCACAGCAGATGGTACGGCTATTGCAGGATCAGATTACATAGCTACCAATGGTACAGTCACTTTTGCCCCAGGAGAAACAACGAAAGCGATCGCCATTACTATTAATGGAGATAATATTGATGAAATAGACGAAGCCTTTGCTTTAAACTTCACAAATTCTACTAATCTTACTCTTACCAATAATCAAGGTACAGTAACGATTGCAGATGACGATAATCCTCCTGAAGTAGTCTTAAGCGATTTAACTATTACAGAGGGAGATAGCGGTATTTCTGCTGCCAGCTTTACCGTAACTCTAGACAATGCCAGCAGCAAAGAAATTACAATTGACTACTCCACAGTGGATGGCACAGCGATCGCAGGATCAGATTATGAAGCGATCGCAGGTACAGTCACTTTTGCCCCAGGGGAAACGACCAAAACTATTAATGTAGATGTAATTGGGGATAGTTTAGACGAGATTGATGAAGCTTTTAGCATTCAATTAACCAATCCTAATAATGTCATTCTTACCGATAGTGAAGGAACAGCGATTATTACAGATGATGATGCAGCACCAAACCTTTTAATTGATGATATTAGCGTAATAGAGGGAAGTGATGGTACGAGTACGGCGATATTTACCGTAATTCTAGATAATGCCAGTAGTAAAGAGATTAGCATAGATTATGCTACCGCAGACGGTACGGCAATTGCAGGTGAGGACTATATAGCAAAAGAAGGTACAGTCACTTTTGCACCAGGAGAAACCACTAAAGAGATATCCGTTACAGTTAATGGCGACAGTTTAGATGAAATAAACGAAGCCTTTTCTCTTAACTTCACTAATGAAAGCAATGTTACTATCGTAGATAGTCAAGCTATAGCAACGATTACAGATGACGATAATGCTCCAGAAATGACAGTAGCAGATATTAGCGTCACCGAAGGAGATAGCGGTACTAGTATTGCGACAGTTACAGTTAACCTTTCCACACCAAGCAGCTTGCCCATTACCGTAGATTACGCCACAGCAGACGGTAATGCTATTGCAGGTGAAGATTATATTGCTCAAAATGGAACGATTGCTTTTGCTCCTGGGGAAACTACTAAAACTATTGAAATAGCAGTAACAGGAGATACTTTAGATGAATTGGATGAAGCCTTTAGCGTCAATCTGACTAATCAAAGTAATGTCACTTTAACTAACGCTCAAAGCACAGTTACTATTATTGATAACGATCTGCCACCACAAATAGCGATCGATGATATTTCAGTGATAGAAGGAGATAGCGGTACTAGTATTGCTACCTTTACGGTAACTCTAGATAATGCCAGTAGCCAAACCGTTACTGTTGATTACTCTACAGCTAATGACACTGCCATCGCAGGAGAGGACTATACCGCAGCTAATGGCACAGTAACTTTCAATCCTGGTGAAACTGCTAAAACCATTTCTGTTGTAGTAATGGGAGATAGTTTAGATGAGTTAGATGAAACCTTCAATGTTAATTTAACTAATCCTAGTAATGGAATTATTACCGATAACGAAGGAACAGCCACGATTGTTAATGACGACGTTCCCCCAGAGTTATTTGTAGCCGATATTCGTGTAGTTGAAGGCAATGATGGAACTAGTTTAGCTGTCTTTACTGTCACTCTAGATAATCCCAGTAGTAAAGAAATAAGCATCAATTACGCTACAGCAGATGGTACTGCAATTACTGGAATTGACTACGCTGCGATCGCGGGAACGTTAACCTTTGCCCCTGGCGAAACAACTAAAACTATTGAAGTAGAAGTAACGGGTGACAATTTAGATGAGATTGATGAAGCTTTCACTCTTAACTTTAATAACGAGAGTAATGTTACCCTTAATAACTCTCAAGCCACTGCCACTATTACTGATGACGATCTCGCTCCATCTGTAGCGATCGCTGGTATTAGTATTGATGAGTCTGATACTGATTCCACTACTGCTTTAGTTACTGTTACTTTAGATAATTCCAGTAGTAAAGAAATAAGCATTGATTACTCTACAGCAGATGGTAATGCGATTGCAGGAGAAGACTACACGGCGATCGTAGGAACGTTAACTTTTGCTCCAGGAGAAATTTCTAAAACAATTGAAGTAGAAGTACTTGGCGATATTCTAGATGAAATAGATGAAGCATTTACTATTAATCTTAGTAACGCAAGTAATGTCATTGTGACTAACCCAGAGACAACAATCACTATCATTGATAACGATTTGCCTCCTGAAATGTCCATTGATGATGTGACAGTCACTGAAGGAGATGATGGTAATACTGCTGCTACTTTCACAGTTACTTTGAATAATGCTAGTAGTAAAGAAATTACTGTAGATTACTCTACATTAGACGGTACAGCGACTTCGGGAGAAGACTATTCAGCATTAGCAGGAACATTAACCTTTGCTCCAGGCGAAATCAGCAAGACGATTACGGTAGATGTTACTGGCGATATTATTGATGAGATTGATGAAGCCTTTGCTCTGAATCTAAATAATGTCAGCAATGCGGTAGTGGTTCAAAGCCCTGGTACGGCTACTATTATTGATAACGATCTTCCTCCAGCACTATCTGTAGATAATGTCACTATTACTGAAACCGATGAGGGAACAACTAATGCAGTCTTTACTGTCACCCTAGCTAATCCCAGCAGTCAGACTATTACCGTTGATTACTCAACCACAGACGGTACTGCAATCGCAGGAGAAGACTATGATGCGATTTCAGGAACGTTAACCTTTGCACCAGGGGAAACAACTAAAACTGTTTCTGTTTCGGCAATTGGCGACAAGCTTGATGAATTAGATAAAGAGTTTAGCTTAGATTTAGGCAATCCTAGTAACGCTAGTATTGATGATGGTTCTGGTCAAGGAATAATTATCGATAATGACTTATCCCCTGAAGTTATTGTCGAATCCATTACTGTAATGGAAGGAGAAATAGGCACCGCATTAGCTCAATTTGTAGTTAGCCTTAATGCGCCCAGTAATTTACCCATTACCGTAGATTACGCTACAGCAGACGGAAGTGCCATAGCAGGAGAGGATTATCTAGCAACTAGCGGTAGTATCTTCTTCGCACCAGGAGAGACGACTAAAACTATTTCAGTTTCGGTAATTGGGGATAATTTAGATGAATTAAATGAAGCTTTTGAGCTTAATCTGAGCAATATTAGCAATGCTACTCCCGATAGCTTTACCGCCATAGGAACGATTGCCGATGACGATCTTCCTCCTGCAATTTCCATTGATTCAATAACTGTAGAAGAGGGAGATATTAACCCAGTTAATACAGTCTTCACTGTCAGTTTGAATGCCCCTAGTAATTTACCTATCACTGTTGAATACAGTACCGCTGATGGTACAGCATCGGCAGCAGCAGATGGAGATTATTTAGCTGTTAACGGCACAATTACCTTCAATCCTGGCGAAACAAGCAAAAACATTGTTGTTCCCGTACTAGGGGATTCAATTAACGAAAATGACGAAACATTTACAGTTAATCTCGCCAATCCTTCTAATGCCATCTTTGCTACTAATCAAGGTACTGGGACGATTGAAGATAACGATAATTCCCCCGAACTAGTTATTAGCGATGCTACTGTAACGGAAGGAGATGATGGTACGACTACCGCCAGCTTTACCGTTAATCTATCTAATGCTGTAGACTCTAGTTTTACCGTAGACTATGCTACCGCTAATGGTAGTGCTGTAGCAGGAGAAGACTATACCGCGGTCAATGGAACTCTTACCTTTGAGCCTGGAAAAACAACTAAAACTGTTGAAGTAGAAGTGATTGGCGATACTGTTGATGAAGTTGATGAAATCTTTACCGTCAATCTTGATAACGTTTCTAGTACTACAGAAGTCTTAATTGAAGATGGTTCTGGTCGAGGAACAATTGTTGATAATGACAGTTTGATTAACGAGCCTGAAGGCATTCTACTAGCTGAAGGTAGTGACTTTAATGTTGAATATATTCAACCTTTAACTATTCCTTCAGCTTCTTCTGTTGTTACTATCTCCTACAGCGACCTCAACTTTGATACTACTGACTCAGATTCAATTAATGACGCTTTAGAATTTGCTTTAGTTGATGATAGTGGTAAATCCCTCGTTCATAGCATTGGTAGCAACCAAGATGCTTTCTTTAACCTGACGGAAGGAGAAACAGCTAGCCTAGCACCTGGAGTTAGTTTAGACGGGGAGATAGTCAAGGTAAATCTAACTGATGTTGTTGCTGGTACGACAGCTAACTTGATTGTCCGTTTAGTTAATAATGATGGCGATATCAATACCTCAGTCAGAATTGACACTATCTTTATTGAATCGGGAGATGAGACTGTTCCTGTTTCTATTCCCGATGATGTAGTTGTGGTTGATACTTCCAATACATTTGACTTTGACAGTCTAAAAGATGTTACTCCCAGTATCAATACTCAATATCAACAAACATCTTTTGATCGCGAGACGCAAACTCTTACTGCTAATTTAGCCTTGGAAAATCAAGGAACATACTGGCTTGATACCCCATTAGTTGTTGCAGTTACTAATATTAGCGACCCCAGCGTCAGAATAGTTGGTGCTAATGGTATTACTCCTGATGGTCTTTCCTATTATGACTTTAGTAATTTAGTAGAAGGCGATCTCCCGCAGGGAGGTAGCGGAGCTAATCGCTTTGCCCCAGGAGCTAGTAGTAAAGCAACAGAAATTGCTTTTTATAATCCCAATGGCGTGCAGTTTACCTACGAATTAGTAGTATTGTCAGAACTTAATACTGCCCCTGAGATTACTTCTAATCCCGATTTAGAGATTATCGGCGGACAGTCTTACAGCTATCAGATTGAAGCAGAAGACACAGATAATGATGCTCTAACCTATCGCTTATTAGCTGCTCCTGGCAACATGAGTATTGATGAGACGACTGGATTAGTTAGTTGGGAGACAACAACTGAAGATATTTCCAATCATGCGGTAGTGGTTGAAGTTAGTGATGGTCGAGGAGGAGTAGACCTACAAACATTTAACTTAGCGGTAGTCAATACACCAGCTAATCGTCCACCACAGTTTACTTCCACTCCTGTTGTTGATGCTTATATCAACCAGCCTTATAACTACGATGCTGATGCAGTAGATCCTGATTTAGATCCCCTCAAATATGAAGTGATTAGTGGTCCTGATGGCTTAACTATCAATCCCGATACGGGAGAAGTAGAGTGGACTCCTGAATCTCAAGTAATATTGGGAGATACTGTAATTGGTCAGATAAATCTGCCTGGTGAAGTGGATGAATTTAACTTTAGCGGTACAGCTGGACAGCAAATCTACTTTGATCCTCTGCAATACTCAGGAATTTATTACAACTGGAACTTTGATGTTTATGCTCCCAATGGCAATAAAATTGTCGATACCGATTTACGCTATCAAAATAATCAGCTAGTTAAACTACCTCAAACTGGCGATTATCGTGTCGTTGTTTCTACTATTAGAAGTCAAACAGGTAGTTACGGCTTTAGCGTGATTGACTTGGCTCTTACCCCTGTAGCTCAGTTAGATACGTTGATTAAAGGCAAACTTGCTCCAGGCTCAGAAGACGATATTTATCGCTTTGCAGGTAATGAAGGACAAAGAATATTTATTGACAAAATTAGTAATAGTGGCAGTGTCGATTGGGTACTCTACGATCCTCAGAACAAAATAGTCACTTCTAATAGCAGCATGAACGATCTGGAATTAGTTTTAGCTGCTGATGGTGAATATAAGCTAGCCATTCGGGGTAAAGCTGGTTTTACTAATACTGTTGATTATTCCTTCGAGATTATTACTCCTGATGAAGTTACTGCACCTATGGAATTAGGAAGTATTGAGAGTCCTAAAACCATTTCAGGAGATATAACTGAGAAAGGCGAAAGAGATATTTATACATTTGATGGAAAAGTAGGACAGCGTATTCTGTTTGACCGTTTATTTTTGAATTCGACTTATAGTACGTCTCACAGTATAAATATTGTCGATCCTAGTGGAGACTTGGTTAAAAACCTTAATTTACACAATGGCGATGAACAAACAATTATTGTTTTACCTGAAAGTGGACTGTATCAAGTACAAGTTGATGCTAGTGGCGAAAATACAGGTACTTATAGTTTTAATCTTCTAGATATTAACCTTGCTACTGTAATCGATCTGGATATTCAATACGAAAATACTTTAGATCCTGGTCAAGAAATTCATTTGTACCAATTTGAAGGTACTGAATCACAACGCTTGTTTATTGACTCTCTTAATGATGTTTCTGGTAATTGGAGATTATATGATTCTAGTCTAAAGGTATTGAAAAATACTTCTTTGAAGACTGATATGGAGCTAGTTATCGATCAGAACGATACTTACTACTTAGCGATCTCAGGTAATTCTAATAATCCTGTTGACTATAAGTTTGAACTAATTACACCCGATACTTTCACCGAAGCAATTGAGTGGAATACAGAAATAGCTAGAACAGTAGCTGAAAAAGGCGAGCAGGATACCTTTACTTTTGAAGGTACTGAGTCACAGCGTCTGTTTATTGACTCTCTAGCAGACAGTAGTAGTAATTTAAGATTTAGCCTTGTTGGCCCTGATGGAGTCAACCTCTTCAACAATATTCAGCTAAATAGTGATGGTTCTCGCCATCCCATAACGCTAGCTAACACTGGAACTTATCAGTTAATTGTTGATGGTTTGAATGAAACCAAAGAAGATTACCATTTCCGTCTTTTAGATGTTGATGAAGCTATTTCAATCAGTCCAGAGACTAATGTAGCTGATACCTTAGATCCTGGAACAGCGATTAAGTTTTATCAATTTAGTGGTAGTGCGGGAGAAAGAGTTTATTTTGACAGTCAAGCTACAACTTCTAATACGTTTTGGTATCTTTATGATGCTAATAACCAAAGACTTACCAGTCAAAATTTAAACACGGATTGGGAATATGTACTTCCTGATGATGGTAATTATTATCTAATGTTTAGGGGTGAAAATAACACTCCTGTAGAATACGATTTTCAAATAGTTAAGACTGTTTCAGATCCTGTTTCTCTAACTCTTAATGAAGCAATTAATGGAGAAATTAGTAAATTAGGAGAACAGGATACCTATAACTTTACAGGTAGCCTCGGTCAGACTTTTTATCTTGACGGTCGAGGCAATAATAGTAGTATTTCAGTTAAGGTAATCGCTCCCAATGGGACTTTACTCCATAGCGGTAATAGTTCGAGTGACAGTATTCCTCTAACATTACTGACCGAAGGAACTTATCAAGTAATTGTTGATGGAATTAATAGTATAGTCGGCGACTACAGTTTTGCTCTGATTGATGAAGCTGACGAGCTAACACTTGCTACAGCCTATGATGGAGATTTAGAAAAGAGAGAAGCTATTCTATATAGTTTTGAGGGAACTGCGGGTCAGAAACTAGATTTTCAAAGCTTAACAAACAACACTAACGCGAATTGGACTTTTTACGCACCCATCACCCTACCTAGTAGTAACAGTAAGATTGTTAAAAATTCCAATATCAGTACAGATTTTATAAGCGTATTACCTGTTGATGGAACTTACCTCCTAGCTTTGCGGAATAATACCGATATTGCTATTGACTTTAATTTCAAAGTAGAAGACATTTCTGATACTCCCGTAACTTCATTAGGACTAGACACTATTTACGAACGTACTACCTCAATAGGAGAAACTGTAGATAGTTACGAAGTAGTCGCTAACGCAGGAGATCTAATCTATGTAGATGGTCAGTATAGTGCTAGTAGCAATCTAAAAGTTAGGTTTAATAACCCCGATGGTAGTAGTGTTTTCAGCAATCTAAACAGTAGTAGCGATCGTGGAGTTTATCAATTACAGCAAACTGGTACATACAACTTGGAAGCTTATAATTCTAATACTGCATATCGTTTTGGTCTAATCGATCTCAAAGCTTCTCCTGAGTTAGAAACTGATACGGTTACTGATATTACGCTAGCAGCTAATGAAACTAAAACCTATCAATTTACGGGTGGTGTCGGTCAAAAACTTTGGTTTGATAACGTAGCTGCCGATAGCTCAAGCTATAACGTCAAAATTTATAATGCCAGTGGCAAAGAAATAGCAAGAAACAACCGTAGAGATCGCGATATTGATTTAATCATTCTAGAAGGGGACGGTCAATATTACGTGGTATTGGAGTCTAATGGCAACACCAGTAACACAGTTAATTTTCAACTTCTTGATACAAAAGCATCAACGACTTTTGAATTGGGTACAACCATAACAGGAAATTCGGGGTCATCTGGCTACGAAACTCAGGTCTACAGTTTCAACGGCACGGCAGGGCAGCGTATTTTTATTGACGATAGCGCATCAGCTACTTCTGGTTATTATTTTCTCTATGATGCTGGTGGTAAATTAACTTCGTCTCAACGTTTTAACAGCAATCATGAATATATTGAATTACCAACTAGTGGCAATTACACTCTGGTTGTTTCGGGTGATGGACACACGAATAATGACTACACTATTAACTTAGTTGTTTCTGAAGTTATAGCTTCCAATTACACTGTTGGCGGTACTGTAACGGGTGAGATTACCAAGCCTGGAAGCGAAAATATCTATACGTTTGAAGGTTCTTTAAACCAGCAGCTATGGTTTGATAGTTTAGGTGCTTCCAGTATTAATGCTATTTTATACGCCCCAAGTGGAAATAAAGTTTGGAGTCAATCTTCAACAGACGATAGAGCCATAACTAATTTGAAGGAAACTGGTACTTATCGCCTCATACTTGATGGTAATAAAGAAACCACTGGTGCGTATAGTTTCCGTATGTTGGATCTAGCTAATGTTTTATCCATCGATCTCGATACAGTAGTTGACGGAAATTTTGGTGACTCTACGGAAGAAACTCAAATTTATCGCTTTACTGCCACCGAAGGACAACCACTTTATTTAGATCGCACAGTTGGTTTTGTTGCTAATAATTATTCTATTTATGACGCTAATGGCACAAAAATATCGGGTAAAAATTTCAACAGTGACTTAGAGCTAGATAATTTACCCAAAGATGGATCGTATTATTTAGTTTTAGAAGGTCATGGATATAGTGACAATAATAATAACTACAGTTTAGGAGTAGTCGCTCCTGAAAATATTACTATCTCCTATAATTTGGAAACAGTTATTGAAGCTGAAATAAGCAAAGCTGGAGAGAAGGACTATTATACCTTTGAGGGTAAAAAAGGACAAAATTTATTGTTTGATACTTTAGATACAGCTGCTACAAATGACTTTGATCTTATTGCTCCTTCTGGTCGTAAAGTACTCAATGGCGATCTCAGAAGTAATGATTATTGGAAAAATCTTGACGAAACTGGAACTTATACTCTGGTTATTGACGGCTCATTTGATTCTACTAATCCTTATAGTTTTAGACTTTCGGATTACCAAAAAATTGCTACAGGAATTGAGCTAGATACAACTATCACAGGCAATTTTGGTGCTGGTCAGCGTGAAACTCAGGTTTATGCTTTTGAAGGTAACGAAGGTCAATATCTCTATTTCGACCGCACTGAAGGCTATTCACTCAACTATTGGCAGGTATATGATCGACAAAACAATTTAATTGGCAGCCGAACTCAGTTAAGCACAGACTTTGAACTAACTTTACCTCATACGGGACAATACACTCTTCATCTAAGTGGTTATGGCAATAATAGTAGCGATTATGGCTTCGAAATTGTAACTCCTGAATTGAACACCATAACTTATACCATTGGCAAAACAGTTGTTAGCAATATTGGAGAGGCAGGAGAAAAAGATTACTACACTTTTGAAGGTAGATCCGAACAGAAATTACTCTTTGACAGTTTGTCATCTATAAATAATGTTAACTGGCAGCTAACTTCATCTTCGGGCAGCTATGTTTTCAGTGACACTAGTATCCGAAATGATCTCACTTATACACTACCCGAAAACGGAATTTATACTCTCACTATTGATGGTGTAAATGATAGTGTAAACAGCTATGGATTCCTTATTCAAGATTGGTCAACAAACACCAACATTAATTTAAATACAACCATTTCTGGAGATTTTAGTGAAGGTCGAGAAACAGATATCTATAAGTTTACAGCAGTAAAAGATAGTCGCCTATTCTTCGATAGAACAGTTGGTAATTATGACGATTCTTGGGCTGTATATGATAGTCAGGGAAGTTTACTTAGTGGAAATAATAATCGTCTATCATCTGATTTTGAATTAATTGTTCCAGCTACAGATGCCTACTCCCTTCACCTAAATGGAAATAGTTCTAATATTAATGACTACAGCTTTAGTGTTATTACTTCTGAATTGATTAGCACATCTCTTAATCTCAATGAAGAAGTATCGGGAGTAATTGATGTTGCAGGAAAACAAGATGTTTATACTTTTAATGGGAATATTGGACAGAAATTGTTCTTTGACTCTTTGGAAGGAAGTACAAGCATTACGGCTAAATTATATAGCCCAACTAATGAATTAATTTACGATAATAATCTTCGCCAAGATAGTTCTTTGTTGACTCTTACGGAAAATGGTAATTACCGTTTAGAAATTGATGGTAGTAATTCTACAACTGGAGATTATAGATTTAACCTCCAAGATATTGCCCAAGCCGATAATTTAGAATTAGATACAACTATCAGTAGCAGTTTTAGTAATACTACTGAAGCTAAGATATATCAGTTTATAGGTACAAAAGGAACTGTCTTAGACTTCAATTTAGACAGAACAAGTTTGGTTGGCACAAGCTGGAAACTATACGACCCTGGCAATAAAATTATCAGCAATCTAAACAGTAGCAGTGCCAATTTGCAACCTGCTTTAGTAGCTGATGGTATTTATACCCTAGTAATTTCTAACGATTATGCTGATTTAATTGATTTTGATTTTGAAGTTAACAATATCACTCCTGCTACCGTTACTAATGCAGGATTTAATAAGGTTTATGCTGGAAACTTAACAGCAGGAGAAGTAATTAACCACAACTTTATTGCCAACGCGGGAACACAAATATTCTTAGATAGCCTAAGTCAAAGCAATAATCAAGTGCTAATGCGTTTGGTTGCTCCTGATGGTAGTTATGTTTTCAATGGCAACTATACCGTATCGGATCAAGAATCTATAACTCTTCCTCAAAGCGGCGAATATAATTTAGAGACTTATGGACGTAATAGCAGTAGTACGGGCAATTATAGCTTCCAACTTCTTGAATTATCTCAAGACTTGACCAATGTTTCTACTGAGTCTTTGGTTCTCGGCTCTATAAAAAGCGACGCTTTAAATGGACTAGAGAGTAAAATTTATAGTTTTGATGGTAAAGTCGGTCAGCAAATTTTATTCAATGGTATTAGTGGTAGTAATGTCAGAGCTGATTTAATTGCTCCTAATGGGACTAGTATTTTCTCTCAAGGAAGTTATGGTAGTAATAATAATGGAATACATACCTTGACTCAAAAAGGTATTTATCATCTGATTATTCGAGGAGAACGTACAACAACAGCTAAAAATTATGATTTCCAATTATTAGATCTAAATTTCACTGAAAGTATTGAATTCAATCAAACTACTTCTGGTTCTTTGGCTGATGGTAGAGAAAACAAAATCTATAGTTTCTCAGGTAAAGCAGGAGAAACTATAGGTTTTGATTTTATTGCTGGTTCGACTTCCATCAGAGCTAAACTATATTCTCCTGGCAATCATGAAATTCTCAAAAGTACGTTTGTTGCGATTAATTACGACTACGCTCTAGAGTTACCCAGTGATGGAACGTATACTTTACTGATTGAAGGAGGGACAAATGCAGCTTCTGTTGATTATTCTTTCCGTACTTCTATTACACAACCAAAAGACAATACTATCATTCCAGGAACGGGAGAAAATGCTAATGAAGAAGACGGTTCTTTAGCGGTACTGCCTGTGAAACTATCTGCCATAGATGGTCTTGGGGGAGTAGGAATTCAAGATTACAATATTCGTCTCTTAAGCGATCCTGAAAATGCTAATCCTATAATTATCAGTACCCCTCCTACTCAATACAGCATTAATCAAAAAGCATATCGCTATCAAATTGATGTCATTGAACCCGATAATGATGCTCTAACCTATAGCCTAATTAGTTCTCCTGTAGGAACGATAATTGATAGCGATACAGGCGAGCTACTTTGGTTTCCAGAAAATGTAGTAGTAGGTAACAGTCACGAATTTACTATAGAAGTAGCCGATGGCAGAGGTGGAGTAGATACTCAAACATTTAGAGTAGAAGTCAGTCAACCTTCAGGCACAATTCAAGGAATAATATTTGAAGACCTTAATGCTAATGGTATTCCTGATAGTAGTTTACTGAAGGGGGATCAACCTGATATTTTCTTTGTAATTGATGTTTCTGGCAGTATGGGTGGAAGCTCAGTAGATTGGCTTACTACAGACATTAATGAAGTATCGGGTCAACAAATATCTCCTTTAGATCAGGAATTAGCTGCAATTATTACTTTAGCTGAATTTACAGTAGCTCAAGGTAGAGGAGATGAATCTCAATTTGGCATTATTGATTCAGGTGGAGGAATAACTGATATGAATCCCTTTGAACCTGGTATTCAAGAAAGTATTGCGGCTAGTGCAGATTACAACAATAACGGTATTCTTGATGTCCGCGAAGCAATTGCTGGTGGTATAGGACGTGGAGGTTCTAATACACGCGGGATAAAAACTGCCTGGGATTTACATAAAGCATTGCCAGGAGATCCCAATATTGTCTTTATGTCGGATGGTTTCATATTTGTTGATCAACAGTTAATAGCTAATGCCAAAGCTGATGGAGTTAATATTACCGCTTTTGGTTTTGCAGAAGGCGGAATGGAAACTATGCGTTTAGTTGACCCTGATGCTGTTTATATTCAAAGTCCCCAAGAAATTGTTGATATCTTTAGTGGTATTGATTCGCGTTATGTTGGCGAACCTATTATGGATGGGGTGACGGTTTATCTTGATTTTAATAATAATGGAGTTTTAGATGAAGATGAGCCATCTCAAATAAATCGCCAGAATAATTCTATTTCTAGATTGGGTCAAAATAATTATTCGTTTAGTTTTGACAATTTGCTACCTGGAACCTATACCCTAAGACAAATTGTTCCTAATGGCTTTATTCAAACTGCCCCTGAAACCGATTCTTTTCTCGATACCATTACTGTTGAGGGAGAATCATTCATTCATCTCATTGGCAATCACAAAGCAGAACCTATACCTAATTCTAATCCCATCTTTACCAGCCTTGCTCCTGTTGATAGTTTGGAAGTAGGAAATCTATTGAAATATCAGGCAACTGCTACCGATATTGATGGTGACTTTTTAACTTATGAGTTGACTCTTGCCCCAGAAGGTATGTATGTTGACAGCGAAACGGGTACTGTTATTTGGCAGCCTACAGAGGAACAGACTGGTACAGCTAAAGCAATTCTTCGAGTCAACGATGGTGAAGGTGGAGCTGATATTCAATACTTCGAGTTGGAAATAGCCGAACCTAATACCCTCCCTGTCTTTACATCCTCTCTCGCAGACAATACTAACCCCCAAATAGGCAAGCCTTTCCAGTACCAAGCTGTAGCAGTTGATGCCGACCTTAACCCTATAACTTATGAGCTAACAGGCTCTAATCCTAGTGGAGTAACTATCGATCCTAATACTGGATTAGTTACTTGGACACCTGCTAGTCAGTATTTGGGTGAAAGAAAAATCACCATTAAAGCGATTGATGACAAAGGTGGAGAAGCTATCCAAACACTTGAGCTTGAAGTTATCTCTGCTCAACCCAATCGCGCTCCTGTAATTACTTCTACTCCTCGCAATAACGTTCGCATCGGTACTAACTACTTCTATCAACCTATCGCTAGCGATCCCGATGGTAATCCTTTGAGTTTCAACCTATTAGATGCTCCTAATGGAATGGTTATAGATGATGCTGGTCGAGTTATATGGTCGCCTTCTGTAGAACAGTTTGGGGTACATAATGTAGACCTTGAAGTTACCGATGGTCAGGGCGGTCAGGCTATTCAAAGTTTTGAAATCATTGCCTCAGATCGCGCTAGTAATAGTCTCCCCAGCATCACTTCTGTTCCTGATACTAGAACTAATATTGAGAAGCTCTATACTTATCAGGCTACTGCCACTGACCCCGATGGTGACTTACTGCTGTGGGTTTTAGATAAAGCCCCAGAAGGTATGGTAATTGATCGCAATACGGGTTCAATTAGTTGGCAGCCAGGAACAGAAGAAGTTGGTACTCATACCATAGCAGTCAAAGTAATTGATGCTTTAGGTGCTTTCGTGGGACAAGAATTCGATCTTACCGTCACTGGAGTTAATACTCCACCACAGTTTGTCTCTACTCCGATTACCAATGGTTCGGCAAATCAAGCCTATACCTATCAAGCAACGGCTACAGATGTTGAAAATGATGCCGTCAGCTATGGCTTAGGAGTCTTCCCTGAAGGTATGACCATTGACTCCGATACAGGAGTAATTAATTGGAATCCTCCAAGGGGCGGTAGTTATGATGTAGAAATTTTAGTTTTTGATACTCAAGGTGGTAGTAATAAGCAAATATTTACCCTTGAGGTTGAAGCGGAAGCTGTTAACACCACTCCCACTATTACTACTACGCCTACGGTCACGGAGGGTAATACGGCTCCTGTAATTATTTCTGCACCCATAAGTGATGGGGCAGTCAATCAGCTTTACACCTATCAGGTTGATGCTACAGATGCGGAGAATGATGCTTTAACTTACGGTTTTGCGTCTCGTCCCGAAAGTATGAGCATCGACCCCGACACAGGAGAAATCACCTGGACACCTAATGTTGGCGGTAACTATGACATTGAAGTTCTCGTCTTTGATGATAGGGGAGGTAGAACGAGTCAAGACTTTACTATTGATGTAGAGGCTCTTGCTCCTAATACTGCACCCACTATTTCCTCTTCTCCAAGTTATGTAGGAGATATAGATACAACCTACACTTATCAAGTAGTGGGAGAAGATAAAGAAGGAGATGTTCTCAGTTACGAACTAATTGCTGCACCAGATGGCATGATAATCGATTCGGCTACAGGAGCAGTCACCTGGGCAAATCCCTCTCTCGGTCAACATCAGGTAGTAGTTGGTGTAAGAGATGGGCAGAGTGGAGTAGCTCAAGGCTATACCCTCACTGTTAATCAGAATCAAGTTCCTGTAATCAACCTTTCTTCTCCTCCTAAATCAAAAGCTAATCCTGACGAACTTTACAGTTACGATGTCCCTGCCTATGACCCCAATGGCGATCGCTTGTTCTACAGTTTAGACCCTGTATCTGTTGAGAAGGGTATTACTGTAGATGAATTAGGTCGAGTTCGCTGGACTCCCGATGCTACTGATGCGGGGAATCATCCTATTACTATCACTATTACAGATGAAGCGGGAGCAGAGATAGAACAAAGCTTTACCGTTGAGGTAGTAGCGGATACAGAAGCACCCAAAGTAACCTTGAATCCTGGCAATATTTTCGTAGTAGACGGAGAGTTCCAAGCAGATATTAACTCCACTGTTACCTTTCAAGCCTGGGCTACCGATAATGTTGGTGTAACTGGAGTTCAGCTATTGGTTAATGGCGTTCCTGTTGAAGTAGATACAAATGGTCTTGCTGATGTCACCTTTGATGAGTTGGGTACGGTGGAGTTAAAAGCGATCGCTCTTGATGCTGCGGGTAATATTGGCGAAGCTACTGCTACCGTTGATGTATTTGATTCCTCTGATGTCGATGCACCTACGGTTAATATCGACCTGAGTGGTATTGAAGATAACATCGTTACCGCACCTGTAGACATAATCGGCACGATTGATGATGATAATTTAGACTACTATGTCCTCGAAATAGGGGCTGCTGATGGTGAGGGTGAATTTGTTGAGTTGTTCCGCAGTACTACTCCTGTTACTGATGGGGTAATTGCTACCTTCGATCCTTCTACTGTGGCGAATGATGCCTATAGTTTAAGAATTACAGCTTTTGATAATGGTGGTAACTTTGCTTCCTTTGAAGAGCCTGTCTATGTCGAAGGGGAATTGAAACTAGGTAATTTTCAACTATCCTTTACGGACTTGGTAGTACCTGTAGCGGGTATACCCATCAACGTAACTCGTACTTATGACACCTTGGTCGCTAATAGTCAGGATGACTTTGGTTATGGATGGAGACTTGAATTCCGAGATACTAATCTGCGGACTAGTGTAGGTAAGGACGAACAATTTGATATCTTTGGTCTGACTTCCAAAGGTTTCCAACAAGGAGATGCGGTTTATATTACTTTGCCAGGAGGCAAACGCGAAACCTTTATCTTTGAACCAGAACTGACTGATGCTGGTAGATTGCTTCAAGCATTAGGTGCAGGAGGTGGATATGCCGCAGGAGGTAAAGACTTCGGCTTGTATCATCCTAAATTTGTCTCCGAATCTGATTCCAATAACACTTTAGAAGTTCCTGAATTTATCCTTGTTCGTTCGGAAAGTGGACAGTTCGCTGGCATTGCAGGAGGACTTTATAATCCAGCTAATGATGCCTACGGTAGACGTTATCAGCTAACTACTGGTGAAGGAATTGAATATGAGATTGATGCGGTAAGTGGTGACTTGATGACTGCTACTGATACTAATGGCAATAAATTAACCTTTACTGATGACGGTATTACCAGTGATAGTGGAGTAAGTATTACCTTTGGTAGAAATGCCCAAGGTCAGATTACTAAGGTTATCGACCCTGATGGTAATGAAATCAACTATGAATACGATGATAATGGCGATCTAATTGCCGTAACTGATAGAGAAGAGAATACTACTCGTTATGGTTATAACGAAGAGCGATCGCATTACCTTGATGAAATAATCGATCCATTGGGTAGAACTGGCGTTAAGACTGAATACGACGAACAAGGTCGCATGACTCGGTTAATTGATGTCAATGGTGAAGCGGTTGAGTTGAATTACGATACCGATAATTCCACCCAAACTATCGAAGATGCCAATGGCAATCCTACCACTTATGTCTATGACGATCGCGGTAATGTCTTAACCGAAGTAGACCCCGTAGGTTTAATTACTAAGCGTACCTATGACGAAGATAATAATATGCTCACCGAGACGATTATTACCGACGAAAGTGGCGAAGAAGGATATACCACTACTTATACCTATGATGAGAATGGTTATGAAACTTCAATGACAGATCCTTTAGGCAATACTCAAAGATATGACTACGATCAATATGGCAGAATGTTGAGTCGTACTGATGCTTTGGGCAATACAACTACCTATACTTATTACGGTAGAAATATCGCTTCTGTTACTGATGCAAACGGTCATGTTACCAGCTACACCTATAATCGTGCTGGCAATCGTACTTCTATGACTGAAGGGGAGAATGATATTACCTACTACGAATACGACGTTCGCGGTAATAGAACTAAGATGACTGATGCCTTGGGCAATGTAACTACTTACACCCACGACCAAAGCGGTAATGTACTGACCGAGACTATGACCCTGACTACCTCTGAAGGGGTACGTACCTTATTTACTACCAAAACCTACGATAGTGAAGGTAATGAAACTTCGGTGCTGGATGCGGAAGGTAATTTAACCAAGTTTGAATATGATGCTAACGGTAATCAAACTGCGATTATCGATGCTCTGGGTCGTAAGACAGTCAATCGTTATGACGACAAAAATCAATTAATTGAAACTCTTCTCCCCGACGATACTCCCGATGACGATAGCGATAACCTCAGAACCAGCACTACCTATGATGCGAATGGTAATAAAACTTCTGTAACCGACTTTGCTGGCAATACTACTTACTATTCCTATAATGCTTCTAATCTACCCACTGAGTTAATTATCTCTGATGATACATCAAACAATTTAAACGATAATCTCAGAATATTAGTTGCATACAATAAAGCTGGTCAGATGCTTGTTTCGACTAACGAATTTGGTAGTCATATTGAGTACGAATATGATCTTTCAGGAAACATTACTCTGGCTCGTCAATATGACGAAAATGGCAATCTAATTGAAAGTACAACCGAATACGATGCAGCAGGACAAGTAACTTCTAAAACAGATGCTCTTGGACGTACTGTTCGCTATGTTTACGATGCTCTTGGTCAAGTTACTAAAACCATCTTCGATGACGGCACATCGATTAAAACTCAGTATGATGCTTTCGGCAATGAGATTGCTAAAACCGACCAAGCAGGCAATACAACTTACTATGAATACGATGCATTGGATCGTTTGACTGCTGTAGTTGATGCCCTCGGAAAGCGTACTGAATACCAGTATGATGAGGCTGGTAATTTGGTCTATCAAAAGAATGTCAACGATCATGTCACTCGCTTTGAGTTTGATGGTTTGGGCAGACAAACTGAGGTCATCAGACCAATGGGACAAAAATCTCTGACTCTTTATAACGAAGTAGGTAATGTAATTAGCACCACTGACTTCAACGGTGAAATTGTTTTCTATGAATATGATAAAAACAATTTAATTACTGCCAAGCGTTTTGAAGATGGCACAGTAATTGAGTTTAGCTATAATAATGCCAGAAAATTAGAATCTGTTGTTGATAAAAGAGGTGTTACTAGCTATACCTATAATGAAAAAGGTCGCTTGTTAACTCGTACCGAACCTGATGGTAAGACTATTTCCTACAGTTATGACAATGAAGGCAGGTTAGAAAGAATTCTCACGGATTCTATTACCACTAGCTATACCTATGATGAATTTAATTTCTTGGATAAGGTCACGGCTAATGGTGAGGTGACTGACTATGACTACGATGTCTTGGGTAATTTGGTACAAACTACTTTACCTAATGGTGTAGTAGAAACCAGAGAATACGACGAACTATATCGTCTGATTGGAGTAGATAATACTGATGCCGACGGAAATGTTATCTCTAGTTATGATTACACTCTTGATGCGGTAGGCAATCGTACATTAGTAGAGGAATTAGGAGGACGTACTGTAGCTTATGAATACGACAAGCTCTATCGTCTGCTAACTGAAGATATTACAGACTCGGTTAATGGCAACCAAACTCTGAGTTATGTCTACGATGCGGGGGGTAATCGTCTCAGTCTGACTGACTCGGTTAATGGAGTTACTACTTATACTTACAACGATAACGATTGGTTGTTGAGTGAAATTGCATCAAGTGTAACGACTAACTATACCTACGATAATAACGGCAACAATCTAACTAAGATTAGTCCTAATGAGCAGGTAATTTATGAGTGGAATCAAGAGAATCGCTTGATTGGTGCAGAGATTACTAATTCTCTTGGCACGACTAACTTAGGGTATCAATACGATGCTAATGGTGTTCGTGTAGCTTCTACTGTCAATGGTGATGAAACTCGCTATTTAGTCGATGTCAATCGCGAACACGTTGAAGTGATTGAAGAGTATACTTCTGATGGCACAACCAAGGTATCTTACGTTCATAGTTGGAATTTAATTTCTGCTAATCGTGATGAAGAGATAGATTACTACATTAATGATGGACATAGTGGTGTTAGACAGTTAACTGATGAGAACGGAGCAGTTACCGATAGCTATAACTACGATGGTTATGGAAATCTCTTGGATTCTTCTGGAGATACGGAGAATAGATATCTCTATCGTGGAGAGCAGTTCGATCAAGAATTGAATATGCAGTATCTCAGACAGAGATACTATGACACTTCTGTTGGCAGATTTGCATCAGTAGATCCTTTCAGTGGATTGGTTGAGCTGCCAATGAGTCGCCATCGTTATATGTATGGTAATGCTAATCCTGTAAGTAATATCGATCCCAGCGGAGAGTTTACAGCAACTGAAGTTTTAGGAGGACTAACAGCTTTAGATTATTTAGCTATAGGAGCATTTACTATTGGTGCTGCGGGTACTCTTTACAATATGTTTAGTTCATCCAACTCAGACGGTGGAACTTCATGGACTTGGTATGGAAAATTAGCTTTTGGAACTACGTCATTCTCTGGTATACCTGGACTAAATGCTGGTTCGGGTGCTGGATTCGCTAATTTACGATCTGAATGCTATGGTTCGCATAGAACCAGAGGAAGATGGGCTATTTTTAGCCCTGCCGTAATTGGAGTAGGTTTTCCCGCTAGCTTTTCTGAAACAGATGTATCAGTTATTTCAGACCCTACAGGAATAATTCCAAAAACTGGAGATTTGTTTGGAACATTTGCTTTAATTGGAGGCGGAACTCTTTTTGATTTCGAGCTACCAGATGGTATTTCGATAGGTAATTTTACATTTAGAATGGGCAAAGGAAGTGGCTATGCAGTTCCAGGAGGTCAATCAATAGGATTCGATATTGGTTTATTCACAGCAGCAGCAGGTATAAGTATACCTATCTTGAGCAGAACAGAACCATGTATATTCTTACCTCCTGGAAATTAACGGTTAAAATTGAATTTAATAAAAAGCTAATCATTTGAAAACAATATGAATACTTTTCTTTTAAGCCAAATATCTAGAATTGTATATTCGAGTATTATATTAATTCCTCTTATCTGCTGTTCGGTGGTGATGCTCGATCAAAATAAAAAGACAACGAATCCATTTGAAACTTCTGAAGATAATCTTAGAAGCAAAATAATTGAGATAGGTATTTTGTTTCAGTCTATCTTGACACTTATAGCTTTTATTTTAGTAGGTGTATTAAAATTGACTTTCCAAAGCTTTTTGTATAAAGTCTTTTTATTTATACTAGTAATTATTGCTTTGAGCTATATTCTGTTTTTAAAATTCGATTTTTCATCTCAATAACTTCGCTATATTCAGTAGGCTTCTTACACAATTAATTTTGCGAATAACTAAATATAATTAAAATGTATAATCTAAAAAATTAATTATAAAATTCTAAATTTAAAACTTTTAGAATTTTATACAAAAAATATCATGAGCTACCGTTTGCAAACTAGGAATGAAAACGCTGTAAAATCAGAATAGAGTAATAAATAAAATGAAAAGATCCAATGTGTAAATTTTATCTTCCCTGATTTCTCTTTAATATCTTCTTCAAATAATCAACTGAATAACCACGAGCTACTGCATCACTCCATTTCTCCCACGAACCAGATAAACAAACCCACTGCTCGTTATCTCTAATTTCTTGTCCCGAACAGTAGCCAAGCTCTCTGGCTAACTCATACCAGTATCTAAAAACCGAGGCTCGATCGATGTTTGCTGAATTACCAACCGAAGAATTTTCATTGCCCCAATTTTCTTTAAGAGCTTTGACGAAATATCCAGCAGGGTTAGGAATATGTTGTTCTCTTTTTCTTGTTTTGAATAATGCGATCGCACTTTCTACCATGTCAAACTCATAGGTTTTAAGCAATTCTATCAAAGTCTTATTAACAGCGATTCCTGCACTATCCAAATCTTTAATCTGTTCTTTCCATTTTTTATTGATTATATATTCAACCTTGGCGGAACTTTTTCCCTCATCTATGTTTGGCTTGCTTGATTTTAACTGTTGTTTATTTTTTTGCTTAAAGGCAGTTAGCTCAACTAAGCTATCCTTTGCTTGTACGGGAGAAGAATCTATTTCCGAAGCAGACTTTAAAGAAGAAGCAGCAACTCTGCTTTGCTGTTCTTCTTTAGATGTACTCTTTGTATCTATATATGAGAGTTGACTATCGCTTACCTCAAGCGGTTGGTTATCATCATCTTGAGGTGAGCTAAAACACGACTGCATTGTTTCAGTACTTGTAGCTGTTGCAGATTCTAAAAATTCAGCAAGGCGATCGCAGTTAAGAGAATAATAATTGGTTTGATTCCACTGACTCGCTTTATGTCGAATTACTCGAACAATATCAAGCGATCGCAATAGTGTCATAGCTTTTCTAAATTGCCAAATAGACAGCCAAGGAAACTGCTGATTTACCCAATCAACAAAAGTATTGTAGACGTATTTTTTTCCATTAATAACAATTCCCACACTGTCTTTGTTCATCCAATAATTCAGTTGTTGAACGATTATGGCTGCGTTGACATTTCCCAATGCTGCTGCAATAGAAGCGTCAAACATACGGGTATTGGTTGGGGAGGTTGATAAGATGCTCATAATGTCACCTCCCCAGCTTTAAAATCGTCGCATAGCGATGTGATGATGGGGTGAAACTAGCGAAGCTGTCACCAGGGGCAATCTAGCTTGAAACCCTTGCCCCATAAGCATTTTAAAATCGACGATCAAGCAGCAATCTGAATTGGCAACCTTTCATCAAGATTCAAGCGGAAA